>Ga0123352_10013714_pt1 | contig 12868 bp, 11 predicted proteins | sample TergutLab28metaG_FD_89700 | JGI IMG/M metagenome (GOLD analysis project Ga0123352, IMG submission 89700) | Labiotermes labralis P1 segment gut microbial communities from Petit-Saut dam, French Guiana - Lab288 P1 | ecosystem: Host-associated > Arthropoda: Insects > Digestive system > Gut ... | reverse complement strand
TTGTATTTGTTAAGGTCATTCTGACCAATCTTACCAACTTCATTGGTATTCCAAACTCTTTCATTATTTCCACCAGCTCGGCCCTATTTATGGTATCATATGCTTGTTTATAATCAATATACAATTGATGTATATCTACCTTATATTTACATGCTTTCTCCAAGATCATTCTCAGACAAAAAATCTGGTCAGTAGTAGATCTACCTTTCCGGAAGTCGCACTGATAGTCTCCTAATATTTCATCAACCTATGGTTCTATAAATCTGGTCAGTAGATTTGTGAAGATCTTATAAGTTACATTGAGAAGTGATATTCCACGATAGTTACGACACTCTAGCTTGTCACCTTGTTTATATATCGGGCATATTATGGCTGTGCTTCACTACTGGGGCATCTGTTCTGTTTCCCTTACTGTTTTAATTAATTGATGGGATTCTATTCCATAACTTCCTAAATCCATATTTGATTAATTCCGAGGTAATTGAATCTTCCCCAGGCGCTCTATTATTCTTCAGATTTCTTATGACTCCCAAAGCATCTTGTAGTGCAGGTGCCATTATATAATTTTCCGGTCCGAAATAATTGACTTCTTCTGATGTTGTCGTATTACCTTTAGGATTAAGTAATTCCTTAAAGTATGTTACCCACACTTCCAGTACACCTTTCTCCTCTCCTACAATAACTCCCTGTTTGTTTTTACACATTGTAGTTCTTGGTTGGAAGCCAGTTCTTATCTTGCGGATACCGTCACAGAATTGTTTCAATCTATTTCTTTTACATTTCTCTTGTAATTCTTCCAGTTTTTCCTCTTCATAATATTTCTTCTTCTTCCCACATACTTTCCTTGCTTCCCTACGTGCCTCTTTGTAGACTTCAATATTACTTCGCGTTTTCCTTTGTAACATTTTTAGTCGTGCCTTATTTTGTTCTTCAAATATTCCCTTACATTCTTCATCATATCAACTATTCCTCATTCTTGACCTCTGTCCTAAAATTTTTTTCCGCTGCTTTACATATTACTTGTTTAATATCTTCCCAGATGGCTTCTACATGTTTATCCTCCATATTGGGTAGTATTTGTAGTAATTCTTCCACTTTATTTCTATATTCTTTAGCATTGGTTCCCTCCTTCAGGTTTTCTACATTATAATTGATATTTCTCTGTGCACTTAGTTTCCCAATAGTTGATATCCGTTATCGGTATTTAATTTCAACCATATAATGATCATAATCATAATCCGCACCTCTACAGGATTTCACATCTAGTATATCTGTAGCATGTCGTGAGTCAGTCATCACATGATCAATCTGATTTGATGTAGCTTCATCTGGTGATCTCCATGTTTCTTTGTGAATTCTTTTATGTTGGAACAACGTGCTGCTTATTGCCGTATTCTTTGTTATAGCAAAATCTATCATTCTCCATCCATTATTATTTGTTTATTCATGGAGGCTATACTTTCGTACATTTGGAGCTAGACCTAATTCTTTACCCACTTTGGCATTAAAATCTCCCATCACGATTTTTTATATCATGTTTGGGCTCTTTCATATATTGTATTCTTTCCAAATCCTCATAAAAGTAATCTTTCTGCACTTCATTTTTCTCTTCTGTTGGGACGTGAACACACATTATCGTTGTGTTAAAGAATACGCCTCTTATCCTTAAAGAACATTTACGGTCTGTTTCTGGGGTAAAGCCCATAACAAGTTGCTTATATTTTTAATAGTAATCCTATTCCAAATTGTCTCCTCTCTTTATTGCCACTGTAGCCTACTATAAACTCTCCAGAATCAAAGATTTCACTTCCACTCCACCTAATTTCTTGAAATGCAGTTATGGCAATCCCATATTTATTTAACTCGTCCTTTAATTTGGCTAGGGCTCCAGGTCTGTGTAGACTTCGAACATTCCAGATGGCTAACACCTTATACTTATCCTTAATTCGTCTGCGTGATCGTCTTCCTAAATCTGCCCGGCGTCCTTTGTATGGTTCCTGAACAAAATGTTGTAGGATGGGGTTGTCAGCCCCATGCCCAACACCACTTATCCTGGAGGACCGATGTTTTCTGTCGGGGTTGTCTCCCTTAGCTGACCAGTCCCAATTTTAAAGCTTCTGGAACTCGCTTTTCGCCCGTACATGACTTAGCCTTTTACACATTGCCCAGGAGCCATGACTTGGACATGCATGTTTAGGACTTAGTAGAAATATCCGGCTTTACTCGAGTTTTATTAATATGTACCTGTCAGCAAGGGGACCGCGGTAGCACAGTGGTTAAGGTGCTGTGCTACAAATCGGAAGGTCGCTTGTTCGATCCCAGCTAGTGTCAGTGGATTTTTCATTGACAAAATATCCCTCCGATCGCACTATGGCCCTGGGGTCGACCCAGCCTCTAACATAAATGAGTACCAGGAGTGTTTCCTGGGGGTAAAAGCGGCTGGTGCGTAAGGCTGACAACCTACCACCATCCTGTGCCGGTGTCACGAAATCTTGGACCCTTAAATTCCTGGAACCCTCTGGGCCCCTCCGGGCCTGTAAACGGACTGATTTACACTCTCGAGGCCGTTCTACTCCTTTGGCTCCCAAGAAATGGGTTTTAGTGAGTTAAATTTTATTATTCCTCTAACGCTTTTCTTGGGTTGTAATTTTTACTGTGATTTTATTGTACAGAAACTAAAAATATTGGCGACGAAGTCACGGCAGATGAAATAGGGGACGTGTGCTGGCAAGAAATGGAGAATTATTACGAGCCTCCCGCAGTAAGGGTAGTACTGGCTGCACTCCCTTCTACCAAGAGAGGTAAACAGTCTTCTTCCGTAAGTGGACCAGACAAAAATTACGAGGATCTCAACTGATTTTGCAGGAACGAAAATATTTGCCCCGGTTGTGCATTTTTCATGAAATTTTCACACCGTAATTCGCTCTTGGTGCCGGTCCCGGTGGCTCTGCGGCCGTTCGTTTGCTGGGATTGCGGGTTCGAATCCCGCTGGCGGTATGATTGTCTCTTGTGAGTGTTGTGTGTTGTTAGTTAGAGGTCTTTGCTTCTGGCTGATTACTCGTCCAGAGGAGTCCTACCGAGTGCGGTGTGTCCAATGAGTGTGATCGCGAAGCCCCGTAAGGTGAGGCCGTGACCCAGAATCGGGTCGAAGCGCCACTTGGGGTGGGGGAATGTGCTATTAGTTGTTATTCAACTCAAATTCGGAGTAGTTCTCTTTCGTAATTCGTCTGGCATATACAGACTTTATTTCTTCTCCTATCGCCAAGTTTAGTCCTAGGCTACTCCTAGGGGGTAGCGCACTTAATGATCCAGTGTACACAGTGACGTAAGAGTGATCAAATCCGACCAGAAATGAGGTCGTTTTAATTGGTAATTTTCACCAAAAATTCATCCTATGAACAGCCATGAAAGCAGGAGGGGGGGAGTTATTTCTCTGTACTTTCTTTAACCTCGACTTTAGATGGGGGTGGGTGTTTAACTCCACGACCAGGCGTCTTTCTACCCAAGAATGACCCGGTACCACTTGTATAGGAGGTTGAGTTGGCCCCAGAGCTGGTCTGGACGGGTGCGGAAAATTTGTGTCTATCAGACATATTTTGTTTAGAAAAATCGGTGAATCGTAACCCATTTTTACATAATATAATCGAGTGAAGGACAGATACTTCTAACGAAACGTCAGTGTTTAGAGAAATGAATGTGGTTCTGTAATACCGAGATATTTTAGTTCCGTACACATAAAATTCACTTCAGAAAGCTCCCAAGCTGTGTTATTGGCATGCCGTGGCGTTTTGTAATCACACGGCCCTGAGCGATGTGTCCGTCAAACCGTCGCCAGAAGCCCTGCGTTTTAGTTAGAAGTCGTTAAATTAGAATAGGCCAGAATTTACTGGAAATTTAGTTTAATTTGACATCATCGCCACCGAACATGGGAAACAAACTTTTTGAGGAAAACGAGTAAGTTTTCTTAATGTTCAGCGCCACATTTGTCTCTGCTTGCTACACTGAGAATTCCATGAAGACATTTACATGCACAGGAAAGTTGTGAATTTCAGGATATAAAAGTGTAATGGAATCTGTCACGTTCTATTTAGCTATTTTTATATTATTTTAAATTCATCGAAAATGTAACAGAATTTGCCTTTGTCCAGTACATAAACATGATGCTACCCCATGCCCTGTGTTCGTCGTCGTATCGTGGTTCTATTTTCTTGTCTGATCATGCCCAAGCTAACTGTGCGACATATTCCGTTGATATTGGAGGTTATTTTCCAACACAAATGCCACCTCCTGTACCGAAGGTCAAAATACGTGGAGTTTTACCTACAGGTTCCTCATAAAAATTCAGTACGTGGCACACGGAAACCTATATTGGCTCAACTGTTTTTGTCTTAGTAACTAATTATCTAACCAAGCAGCAGGAGGAAGACTGATAATTTCCTTTCGCAGCGATTATGAAGTGAAAATAAACGCACACTTCACAGGTAAGAGCAGAATGATGCATAGGGACTGAGTAAGCGTGCGATCAGCTTAGTCATCTTGCAATATTGTGTTTATGGACTGTGCAAGTATCCTATCAGCTTAGCCCCCTTTGAACATGTACTTATAGACTGTGCAAGTGTCCCGTCAACTGAACCCCCTTTGAACATGTACTTATGGACTGTGCAAGTGTCCCGTCAGCTTAGCTACAATGCAGCTTCAGTATGAATTCCATTCGTAGCCCCCAGTTTCATTTGCAATATATTCATGGCTAACTGAACCACTAATTAACTAACTGGATAACGAACAAAAGAACTGTCATGACGACTTAGCTCACTGCCGTCATCACTGATTAATCAGCTGACTGATTAATGATACAAGAGGCTTAGAGTGTAAATGACCAACTAGGTGCCCATCGGTCCCGCTGAATAACCATATCCACAGAACTCAAGGCAGGAACGAGTGGAGATGCCGGTAGTTCACAGGGGCTGGTTACTTCTCTGTGAAGTCGAAGGTTCATGGGATTATTGGTCTGTGTATTCGTGCATGGTTATCTGCTGTATTTTTAAATGCATACATTATAATTATAGCGTGCAATGTGTGTTTTATTGTATCTTGTTGCTTATTTTCCGTACGTGGGATTGTGCCAAGAACACATGTGACGTCATCACTACACAAGCCAAAGGAAATAAAGCTATACCGACCACACTTAGGCCTACCTGCCTTGCTACTCGTTTGTTTCCTTCCCAGATGGTGAAAACGTGAAAGTAATGCATTTCGAGTGCACATTGTTTATATTTCTGTGCATATGCCGTCTAGAGGTGAGGATATGAACTTACGTTCGGAATAAACCTTATCAGGTTCGGATGGTGCCTAAACTGACGGAAATTTCTTGTGGAATTTTATAGTCTGTGTCAGGACAAATTTTACAAGATCGCATTGAAAAAGTAGAACTCCACTTATCCGGATTAATTGGGACGGCGAGCCATCCGGATAAGCAGAAAATGCGGATAATTCGATTTTTCTTTGAAAATAGGCTACATTTTCAGTTCGAAGTTCGGCTGTTGCTTTCACAAAATGTTCCTGTATCTAAACCTTTCGACCATGCCTGATCTGAACTTCTAGAAGCCATAACACTGTACTGTACTTGATCCGATAATCGGTGATTTCACGACAAGTTGGTTTTTGTAGAATTCTCGACAAATTTAAACCAAGGACCAAGCCGGTCCGGATAATTGGCGATCCGGATAACCAGCTTCCGGATAAGTCGAGTTCTACTGGACACTAGATCAAATCTTTTCTTGATCCTTACCTACTCTACAATAATGATCAACTTCTTGTTTAATTAGAAGAAATAGAACATCTGCTGGAGAAAGTGTTTCGTTGTGTAGAATCGTATTAACCCTTAACCCGCTAACGCGGAAAATATGGTGATCTCCTAATAATGCCAGCAGATGGCAGATCTCGGCGTTTAAAGGGTTAATACATTTGATCGACAGAAGTTAATTTCTGATAAAAATCTGTTTGCAATAGAATTTACGATGCGGCTGCCACAGATTTATATATAATTATCTACATCCGTACTTGTATGGCACTACAGCCCCTTCTGAGCCCTGGCCCCCCTCCAAAGGCGCCTCCATTCTTTTCCATGCCCAGCTCGTCTCTTCCAACCTCGCATTCCCAGAATCTGTAATGTATCGGCCTGGACTACGTCTTCCCAATTTGCTCTTTGGTTTTCCTACTGATGTGTTGTGGAGTTTATAATTATCACCAGAACTTTAAAACCATGCCACGCCCAGGTCACCAAAATAATATTAATATCTATCCCAAATCCTTGGATAAAACTGTTGTCATTCTTGTGAAGTAGGCACAAACAAGAGTACATCGCTTTATTTTTCGAACTGTTTTCAAAAGAGTGCATATTCTGACATCACAGTCATTTCTGGGGCTACGAATAATTAAGATTGATAATTGTATTTTTCTGAGATGTTTAGGCCTATTTGGAAAATTGCGAAAACCGACTATTAGGTTCGCCATGTCTGTCCTTCTGTCAGCATGGAACAACTCGGCTCCCACTATAAGGATTTTCATGAAATTTGATGTTGGAGTAATTTTCGAAAAACAGTCTTGAAAATCCAAGTTTTATTAAACTCTGATGAGAGTAGCGGGTACTGTACGTGTAGACCAATATACAATTTTGGTAATATCTCGCTCATTCCTTCTTAGAATGAGAGATGTTTCAGACACAAATTGTAAAGAAAGTCAAAACACACATTTCATGCCCAGTAGCATTTTTTCGAAAATCATGCCATTTATGAGATAACGTGGAAAAATATTGTAGATCTGAGAAGGCCACATACGACAATATGGCGCATGCGCATGGTAGGCTCGATACAAACACAAACTCAGACTACGCAATACTTATCGATTTTCCACTGCAACAGTGGTTGCATGAACGCGCCTCAGTGTTACGTTACACGTAGGCTACATTTCTTGTCTTGTAACCGTGTTCAAAACAAGAGACACCTTGAGGACTGTGGTGTAAATGAGCAAATAATACGACAATAAGCTTGGCAAGGTATGGCGAAACACAAAAATGAAAATGTGAGTTTCATAAAATAAGGGAGACATCTTGATTATTTAAACTGTTTGTTTCCAAAGGAAGATTTTGATAAATGGTGTTAGTGAAAACATGATTAAACATATTAATACAATAACCTCAAAATGAGAATAGAAATAGAGTATATTGAATGTACATACTGACAATAGAAATAGAGTATATTGAATGTACATACTGACAATAGAAATAGAGTATATTGAATGTACATACTGACAATAGAAATAGAGTGTATTGAATGTACATACTGACAATAGAAATAGAGTATATTGAATGTACATACTGACAATAGAAATAGAGTATATTGAATGTACATACTGACAATAGAAATAGAGCATATTGAATGTGCATACTGACAATAGAAATAGAGTATATTGAATGTGTATACTGACAATAGAATATCTATAAAATATATTTTGTTTTTTATGAAACTGAGAAATGTGGGGGGATATCGTCCACTTAACACCACAAACCAAAGACCAAAATATCATTATCAATACTCAGTAAATAAAACACTAAACTGTGTGGTTTCTCTCATCATATTTGTTGTTAATATTAACCTGCAGAAAAATGACACATGTGTCCCTTTAATTAAAACACATTTTTCCCATTCTTCATTGTCACATACCTGCAGGCGATGAAATTACAGCTGTGTTGAAGTTCACTTTGTTTCTCGTCAAATTTATAAATATCAAGTTTTTATCTCAGTTAGCCAAACGTCAGATATTGAAAATTAGATGCAAATTACTACTACTACTACTATTAATAATAATAATACTGCTATGACATGGCAGCCAAATTTTTGATGGTATCCTCCTAAATTTTGTTCCCCGCATTTGCAGGTCAAATGCCAATCTACTACCTCACGGTCCCTAGCAGTTTTCTTGCATCTCTAGTCATCGCCGCTATCCACCTCTCTTTGGGTTCCCTGCTGGTCGACTGCCATATATTTTTCCTTCTAAGATTTACCTTTGCGTTCTTGATATATCCAATCTGCAGAAGTGTCCAGCCCATTCCGCTCTTCTTATGTAATACATACAACAAATTTGTGTTTATATAAACTATAAATTTCATTATATAACGGATTTTCCCCCGTGCCTAGATCCACGTTTAGTTCTGTGGTTCCTAAAAGTCCATAATTTGTGTGCACAAAAGACGGTGGAAGGAGGGTACGAGTGGGCCCAGTGTGGTTAAGTCCCAAACTCCCGCTCTACTGCCAATCTTTAGCGCATGACCCCGCAACATCGTGACTGCCTGTCCCTTTCGCCGCCATAAAGAGCCGCTTAAAATCGGTCATCCCTGAAAGTATGTACACAAGTGGTCAGTACCTTTCATGTAATATATACCTATTTCAATTGCTACATCTGTAAGATTTTTGCTAACTGTCGTTTTCTTGTGTAGTATTCACGTACGGCCGGCCTGCCTTCCTCAGGACCGGGATGAGTGAATATAGGGACAGCATCGGTAGGCTGGCATACAGTATCACCAAATGGGGTAAAGACGCGGATAGCAGCAGACTTAAAGGTTACAAGATAACGGCATCTGATGGCACTGCGTCACATTCTGCTAAACCATCTGACGTTCCTCCAGTCAAAAGTCACGCATTTCCCACTTCCAAGCTGCAGGCAACAAATGAAAAGGAGTGGCGTTCTCAAAGTAACTGCAGCCTGCAGTGCTCACACAATTAAATTATTGTTTGGTTTGGTGTTGTTTTAAATAGACAGTTTATTTTACTTCCATGTTTATGGCAAAATTAATGGCACTTTAATATTATACTGGCGCGAAAATACTATCTTTTATATTTCTTTTAAATATTCACCGTGACTAAACATTTTTAAATTAAGAGTTATGAATCTTGACGAGGTTTCTGCTTTTGAGTATGGAATCTCGCTGTGTTTGGCAAATGAATGCATGTCCACAGAAATACATTATACTAGGGTTAACACAGCTTCCTTGCTGTGTATGCTACACAGTTATATGAATTACGACACGTTTCGGCCTGTCATGTTGACTATCTTCAGGTAATTTATATGTTTATGTGTATAATGCCATGTACCGGATTAAACATTAAAACCTAATGTAAAATAAAACGAACAAGACCTATACCGACCTGATGACGGCTGATGTAGGCAGCCGAAACATGTAGTAGAACTGAATACAAATTGAAGGCTATGCGAACTCCACACGCAACATAACAACAGCCGCCACGTCACTATTGCACATAGGGTGTACATAAAATGAATGCAACATTTATTAATAGAGTAAGCACTTAGCTTCTTATTCAAAGAGAAATGCGAAGGCAAAAAAAGACATACAATGCATTTATTCAAGAATAATAATAAGTGCTGTCGGAGAAAAACCGCTCCTCTTTTGGCAGTGTTTGATTTTAGATAAATTAGTAAATAAGGAATAGTTACTCTGGTTAAATGACCAACTTGATGCAAAATTATGTTATATAATACGTTTACTATTATAACCCTCTACATGTTTCGAGCAACACTGTGCTCATCATCAGGAAGTCAAATTGTATTAATACAGCATCTGGTATAGTATTGTTTGCAAGTGACCGTCCGGTGTGCACATCGGACGGTCACTAATAAAAATATCAATAGTAACTCAATTTTTTGTTTATTTAGGCGATTACTCAGTAGTCTAGTGACCAGTTACAAAATACACATACAACAGTATACAAAACAAACAGGAAGGAAGGAAGCAAGCAAGCAAGCAAACAAGGAAATAATGAAGGCAGTAAAGAAAAGGGGGGTAAGAAAAAAGGAATGAAGGAAGGAAGGAAGCCAGGAAGGAATGAAGAAAGGAAAGAAAGAAGGCAGGAAGGAAGGAGTAATGAAGGCAGGAAGGATGGAAGGAATGAAGAAAGGAAAGAAGGAAGACAGGAAGGAATGAAGAAAGGAAAGAAGGGAGGCAGGAATGAAGGAAGGAAGACGGGAATGAAGAAAGGAAAGAAGGAAGACAGGAAGGAAGGAAGGAAGGTAGGAATGAAAGAAGGCAGGAATAAAGGGAAGAATGGAGGAAGGTAGGAAGGAAGGAAGGAAGGAAGGAAGGAAGGAAGCAAGCAAGCAAGAATACAAGCACGAAAAAATGAACGAACAAAATACAAGACTCGAGAATAGCGCAATAATTTCAAGTAATTTACATAGTAGTAGTAGTAATAGTAGTAGTAAAAATAATAATAATAACAACACAGTGATGTGCTAAATTTGAATATTAAGGATGCAGTTGCTCTTCTCCGTGCCCAGCAGTATTTTAAAGCTAGAGGCCTGTCAGAGTTCATGCAACTGTGGAGAATCGGCAGCGGAAATGTTCAAAATGAAAGCCTGTAAGACGGATCGCGGCCGGCTGTCCGCGTAGTTTATTTGTATAGCCTCTCTACATGTGTCTACTCAAATACACCGATCGTTACCGAATGGATTGCATTTTGTTTTCGTATTTCAAACACAAGGGCTCCGGGTTAGCGCAGATGGTATTGGGACTAACCTGTGGGCTTGATGTTCGGAGGTTCATGTGCCGGTAGGTGCCTCTCTGGGACACTCCTAGCCTCCCATTTAATTGGTACCGACTTTTCTTCCGGTGGGTAAAGCGGCCGGGGCCTGAAGTTAAACCACTCGTCTCCACGTAGTGACAAGATAAAGAATGAGTAGAGGTATATCTTTATTTCATCATACGCCTTTTTGGCGTGGACAGAGAAGACTTTTTACTTTATTCCTCCAATATAATTTTCGCATACGGCTGCTTTAGATATAGGCCTAGCTAACTGCAATGTGTAATTAAATGTGTGTCATTAAGACCTGCAAATGTTTTGTTCAAAATTTCTTGATTTACTAATTATTAAAAAAAAAAGAAGTCATTTTAGACCGGATTTTTTGTTGTTGTCTGTAAAACCATTCTATTTCAACTTTGGCAATAAATCTTATAATGCGACTTGCGCAAAGAGCAAAGTAGGACATTTTAGTGAAATTTTGGCTGATTCGCGATAAAGTCTGTGCAAGCAGAATGACGAGTTACTGGACTGTCTGATTAGATTGCTGCTGTATCAAGTTGCAGTGTTGTGCCAAGAGCGGGCTTGACAATGTCCCGTGCTGTCTACACAGTGGCAGCACAACTGCTTGTCTGCCAACCCGCCCCGCGCGCTCCTCTGTCTTTCACATTACACTAAGAAACCACTATCAATACAAAGTCAATACATGTACTCAATTCAATAACAAACAACTGCAGTACACCACCAGAGTATGGTTTGCAACAGGGTTTGTTATTACTCCGGCATGTTTCAGCCTTCTATGGAGATCTCTTGCAGTTCATAGATGAAATTTTTAAATGGCATTTCTCGCCTTAAAATCCTCAACATGTATTGCGCCTGATGTCAAAATGCTGTTGTTGCAACTGATCTTAATTCACAATCGGTATTATAAAATTCATTGCTGTTTTCTGTAGTACTTAAAAGTCTTTAATATGTAACTTTAAAAGGTATAGTAATGCTTGTCATTTAAATAATGGGTGTCCAACACGCGGGTTTTCAGATTGGGTTATGTGGCCTGTGGCCACGTATGAACACTACGCGTGAGTTATAAACAAGACAGTCAATGTACGTGTAGAGGTAACATGGAGGCGCGTTCGCGTAACCATTTTTACCGTAGAAAAGAAATAAATATGTGTACTCTAAGCGTGCGTCTCTAGCCTTAGTTATCCAGCATGTAATGCGAATGCGCCGAATTGTCATCTGTTGCCTGGTTGGCTGAACCACATTTGTCCACATTAACTCATAAACGGTATGATTTTCGATAAAATTTATTAAATATTAAGTGCTTTTTGGTTTTGTTTATAAATTTGTCTGAAACATTTCTCATTCTAAGAAAAATTCAGAGAGATATTGCCGTAAACTGACAAACGTCTTCATGTAAAGTACCCGTTATTCTTGTCAGATTTTCATGTTATGTGAGTTTTATCGACAGATTTTTCGAAAAATGCTCGAATATTTAATTTCATGGAAATCCTTCCAGTGGGAGCCGAGTTTTTCCGTGCGGACGGACAGACAGACCGAAAGACGGAGGGACAGGTATCACAAATCTTATAGTCTCTTTTCGAAATTTTGCGACCGCCCCTAACAATTACACATTAATTTAGGGAGTTAGACGCACCAATTATCATGACTCTCACACGAGCAGTCCTCGAACCAACCCGCAACAACGGCTGTGACCCGTCACCAAGAAAGGGTTTGACATTCATGATTTAAATTAAAATGCGTAATGATCGGAAAAAATCGCTATTCCACACTCCGCATGTGTTGTATGCCATAGATAGGCACGTATGATAAACTCTTCCTTTTTTTTGTGGTGCTTCGAACCGATTCCAGGTCATGACCTTCCCTGACAGGGCTTCGCGAATCATACTAATTTGACACACCACACTCAGTAGGACCCCTCTGGAGGAGTGATCAGCCCGACGCAGAGACCTCTTTCTGACAGCTCACAACACTCGCAAAAGACAGACATCCATGACCCCACAATCCCAGCAAGCTAGCGGCCGCAAACGCACGCTTTAGATGGCGCGGCCACTTGGCTGGGCAATAAAATTTCTTTTAAAAAAGGTAAAGCAGTCCCGTTACAGGCCCGGAAGGGCCCAGAAGGTTCCAGCAAGTTAAGGTTCCCAGATTTCGTGACAACGGCACAGGATGGTGGTAAGGTTGTCAGCCTTATGCACCGGCCGCCTTTACCCCCAGGAAATGCTCCTGGTACTCATTTCTGTTAGAGGCTGAATCAA
>Ga0123352_10013712_pt1 | contig 12868 bp, 8 predicted proteins | sample TergutLab28metaG_FD_89700 | JGI IMG/M metagenome (GOLD analysis project Ga0123352, IMG submission 89700) | Labiotermes labralis P1 segment gut microbial communities from Petit-Saut dam, French Guiana - Lab288 P1 | ecosystem: Host-associated > Arthropoda: Insects > Digestive system > Gut ... | reverse complement strand
GAGACCACTGGGGAGACCTAGGCATAAATGGGTGGATAATATTAGGATGGATCTCCAGGAGGTGGGATGTGGGTATATGGACTGGATTGGGCTGGCCCAGGATAAGGACAGGTGGCGGACATTTGTGAATGCGGTAATGAACCTTCGGGTTCCGTGAAATGCGGGGAATTTCTTGACTAGCTGCAATCCAGTTAGCTTCTCAAGAGGGACTCTGCACCATGGAGTAAGTAAGAACAGTGTACCACTGAATACTGCCAGAGAAGAAACTATCTTGATTATATTTTGATGAAATGTATGTAAACTATTTGCACATCTTACATATTTTCCTCACTGTCCCTGTTGAGATGTCACCAAGTATATTTATTTTCTGATATGTAATGTGAGGATTAGATTAGGTGATGTCAGTATTGTCTCTACTAGAACATTTCAGTATTGCCAAGTGATACAGAATAAAGCTCTTTAGAATTACAATTACAGGCACAGTGGGAATGTATTATCTCAAGAGAATAAAGCTTTACTAGTAAGACATAAATATTCAACATCACTAATACCAAAGCCTTGAAATGACATGAGACGTAGTATCCTTCATCCTTCAACTCATTTTCTGACATCTTAATGTTCTCCCCGTCTCCTTCTTCATTCGGTTACCACATCATAATTCTTGTTTCCATTCCCTATGTCCATTTTTCTACTAACAGCAGGTGGCCCACATAAATAGCAAAATACATTATGCATTATCCTAAACTGTCTCCTTGGTATGTCTCAGACCCAAATGAACTCTTGAATAATTTTTGACACTTGCACTTTATGTTCACCAAACATGTCACACCCATACAAAACAACTGGCAATATTAATGATTTATATACTTACACACATACACTTCTTGATCTTGAATTCTTAGATGATAGTAAGACAATGCATATAGTTTTTAACTCAGTAACAATATTTACAAAATTTCTTCTTCTAATTCCATCTTGAATCTTATTTCTAATTGGTGTTGTTGTTTATACCATGATCATATAATGTTTTCTGTATTTCAACACTGGACTGATATTCTTACCAGTAGGATAATTTAGATAAATAGGTGATATGTACCTGTTTTTACAGGGGTGGTTGGATCCGTACCCGTGCTGGACGCTTTAGACATTTATGGAGAAAATCTCCATACCAGAAATATCGTTACAGACAGCACGTCTTCTGCAATGCAACGCAATGCACATTGCTCGATAAGATGGTCACAAAATACTGGAAGAGACGAAGGTATTATGTAGACGATCCATATGAGCCTTACCATACAAGAGAAGAATTTCCAGTCACAAGAAAGAAGCCTCTTCCAGCCACACCACGTTGAAGTATGTTACACCACAAGACATACGTTTAAATACAGTTTGTAGCAAGTTAGCAAAAATAATCTGAAATTTAAAATGATAGACTGCTGTCAAATATACCAATGTCACATCTCTTTTATAGGAATTCTGTTCCAATAAAGGTAAAAAAAAAAAGAGCTTCAAAACACTTTACCATTTCACTTATCTTTAATAGCTGAACAGAAGATCTGGACAATGGTTCCTCTGCAATGAATGCAAATGTACATCATCCTCGAACAGTATACCTCTGTAATTCACTTTCCTTCCAATTCCACGGTTCTTCCTAATGACTAATAATTTCTCCTCCACCTTAATTCAAGTTCATCTTTTTCCCTTCTACACACAATTTTGATTTTTAAAGCACTAAAATGCTGTTTTGTTTACAAAATCATAATCTGCTCTAGTGTGTCTTATAATTATGTTGCTCTCTTTCTCAGCATCTGCTCATCATCTGAGTAATAAATATTACAAACCATATGCAATAAAGACAGAATGGAAACCCAGACACCGCCCTGTTATTTTACAAAGAATCAGTTACCTACAGTATTATGTATTAAGAAAATTCTGGAGCTACATTCAAAACAGGAATGTGACACCAAAGCATCAAGAATTTGTTGTTCACAACTAACTCTGTGGAGCAAAGCCCTCCTTGGGAAGATAATAGTAGCTAAGATATTCCCCACATTTGATGGAACCTGAAGGTTCAATGCTGTTTTCACAAGAGCCAGCCACTGTTCCCTATCCTGAACCACATTTAATCCAGTCCCTGCCTTCACATTCTATTTAAGACTCATTGGAGTATTATCCTTTGATATATACCTAGGTCTTCCAAGTGGTCTCTTTCCTTCAGGTTTCCCCACCAAACCACTGCATACATTTCTCTTCCCTCCCATGTGTGCCTCATGCCCCACCCATTTCATCCTGGATTTATCACCCAAATAATGGTTGGTGATGAGTAAAAATTATGAAGTTCCTCATTATACAATTTTCTCCTTAAAAAAAAAAAAGTACAGTCTTAGGGTGTTCTCCATTGGCATTAAGATGTCCACATCAAGTTCTGGGAAAAATTTAAATGGACACACACACATAGACACCATGGTGGTTTCTAAAGCCTTCTTCTTTTTCTATTTAGGAGGTACGTAAGGTATAAAGAGCACAATTTCTTTCTGTTAGAAATATGTATTGTCAGTTTAAAATACCAGTACTAGTTTTGTACATAACAAAATTATTCTTACATCCTAATACGATTTATTTAATTAATACCATGATAAATGCACATAAGTGATGTAACTAATAAGTCAAGACTAATCACAAACAGGCTCAACTTGCCACCACGCCACTGCTCTGCCAAGAGGCATCCATTTTGTATAGAATAACAACACAATTACAGCATAATATAAAACAGGCTGACAGGACTGGTCCATATCCTGCTTAGGCTTCTACTGCATAACTGATAATAAATACCAACATCAGCAGGAAGTACCATACAACAAAATGTCACATGTATATCACCTTTCAAAACTGAAAACATTCATACTGAGCTTCTCCTTTAAGTTACCATTCAGAATGAATATGGATTTTAAAACAGTTTGTAGATCAGGCATAATGACCATTATAAAGATACCTCATGGTGTGATCCAGAAATTAAGCCATTACTGCTCTTTGTAAAATTTGTGTGGCCAATCATATGCTGCAGTAATGACTGTAACAGGAGTTTGCATATCAGTAAAGGTTAATGGAAAGCTAAAAGTAAAAAAAAAAAAGGTAAAGTGATCCTGTTACAGGCCTGGTGTGGCCCAGAGGGTGGGTGGAGTTATAGCTCTACTCTTCCATGACCACGACACTAGAAGGGGGTGAGTGGTCAGCAGCGCACCCCAGCCGCACTTTACCCCCGGGAAAGACCCTGTACCCATTTTACAGAAGGCTGGGTGGGCCCCAGGGCCGGTCTGGATGGGCGGAAAATCTCGTCCCCACCAGGATTCGATCCCAGACCATCCAGCCCATAGTCAGTCGCTATACCGACTGAGCTACCCAGCCCACTAATGGAAAGCTAACTGGAAGAAATCAAGCCTTGGTTTCAGTGCTAATAAAATTAGAGCACCATGCTATGACACAGTGAAATGAAGGTAAGGGCCCAGTATTTTATAACATATGGCACTACGTAGAGGTGAGTGGTTAACCACACATTTGAGCCACTTTACACCTGGGCAAAGAGCCCCTGGGATTCACTTTACAGGATGCTGAGCGGGCCATGGGGCTAGTCTAGGCAGAGTGACAAATAAACGAGACAGGTGTGTTCGCATAACCTTTGTTACTGTAAAAAAAAAATAGGTATTACATATTCTGAGTGTGCATCTGTAGTCTTAGTATTCCAGCATACAATGTGCATGTACCCTATTATATTGTCGTCTGTGGCCTGTCTGGCTGTACCATATTTTTACATATATCTCACCAACAGCACAATTACTGGAAAAAATTATTGAACATAAAATGTGTGTTTTAATTTTCTCCACAAATTTTGTTTGAAACATTTCTCATTCCAAGAAGAATTGAGCAAGATATTATCATAAAATGTATGTTTGTCTGTATGTCATATTTTAATAAAACTTGAATTTTCTTGACAGATTTTCAAGAACTTGTCAAATATAAAATTTCATAAAAATCCATCCAGTGCGTGCTGAGCTGTTCTAAGTGTACGAAAGACAGAAATGACTAAGCTAATAGTCGCTTTTAGCAACTTTGCGAACACACCTAAAAATCACCTCCACTGGGAATCACACCACACTTCTACAGATGTCCAGCCAGTAGCCTAGCCACCATACTGACTGAGCTACCCATCTTACCCTGTCTTACTGCTGCACTTATTTCAGTTCTGCAAATACTAAATGAGCTAATTCAAAATATTAACACTGTACTGACCTTAAAGCAAAGTGGGTATACAGTCCAATAGGACTTTAATGAGAAGAGTCAATATTTATTTTACACATTACAGATAATAAAATTGCTCTCACACTTGATATTTCATGTAAAGTGGTACTGTATGTTGTCTAATGTAAATCATATTTAATATTCGTAATTAAATCAGCATGGGTTTTCAGTATAAAATTTCATCAAAATTCATTCCGGTGAAACATTACATGCCACACAGGGACAAAAATGCTTATTCTTGTACTTTTTAAAACTTATGTAAAATACCTGAAGTACATTCACAAACCACCTCCTATGGCTGTAAAAATAAAAGCCACTCAGCTGCCAATCTTTTGTAGCCATCAACAGCAGTTTATAACCTGATGTGTTTTTCCCAGTTAAAAAATTCATTCATTCCAGCCCTAAGCCTTCTATGACAAATTTAATCATACCACTGCATGTAATCAGTAGCTTTCATCATTATCTTGAATAATAATTCCCTGGATAAATTTATACAAACAAACTGAAGTTGCAATTATTCCTAGATCCCATAAGGCCAGTGATAAGAAACACTTGTGATTATTATGGCAGGCAAAATTCAACTGCTCATTATCTTTATTGCATCATGTGTAATTATAGCAAAATGCCATTAATCCGATTGCATGTGACCAGGCAGATTCTGAAGTACTGAATATTCTGGATCATCAGATGGTACCTATACTGACCAAAGTTCTTACAGGAAACTTTTGTTTACAGCTCATATACTTGGGCTGTACACAACTAATCAGAGGATATGTCCATCTGCTAGTTCAATCACCAGGATCATCTGTGTTTTCTGGAGTCTTCACAGCTGAAGTAGTTGATGGAGAAGGAGGCAAGAAGGCAGGAGATATGACAACCATTCACATACAGACACTCTTGAAGGCCTTATCAGACATGTCCCTCATTGCCTGTTTCATTGATGAAGCCTTTTTTTTAAAGCAAAACTTCCTGTCTTGGGACTACTCTTCTCAGATTATTGGACATCAGAGTAAAGGAACTGTGTTTTATTTCCTGATAACCAGTATTTCAACATTGGTAATTTGGTGAATGTATTAACTCATCAGCTTGTCATACAATTGTATTCTTCAGTACACCAATGCCTTCAATTTCACTCTCAATAACATCTCCTGGCTGAAAGAGAACATAAACAAATATGTCGTAGAAATGCAGACACATTTAATAACAAGTTGCCTTGGGATACAAATAGTCTGTTTCTAGGATGGGTGAACTTTTGAGATAGCCCCTTCTATCACAAATGGCAAGGTGATAGTTATTATCAGTGGAAATGGGAACCTGTAGCTTAATGGGTGCTCTTAACCAAGACGGCAGACATATTCTTCATGCTTGAGGTTAAGGAACGGGGAAGATACAAAACACTAATCAGTGAATCAAGAGTGGTCTCAAACTTTGTAAAGATATCAGAACCTTACCATTATACCATCCTGTTCCACAAGAAAGACACAGAGGAGAATAAGTACTAGTATGGACCCAGTTTTGGTCTGAATGCGTGGGGCAAACAGAAGGCCCCTTCTCAGAAACATGTATGATACAATACAATACAATACAAGAACTAGCATACAGTAACTGAGCTGGGGAGTGGACCGAGAGGGAGACACAGACACACACTTCACAAAGCACAGGATCCATAGTTGATAGAACCCACATCACTGGTCACTTCCTGCCAGATATGATATTACATGCAACTTGACTGACTAATTGAGCTGTCTACAACTAATTCATCATGGGAGTTGTTATGTATGTAAAATCTCTTAACTATGGTGTGTAGTCATGAAGTCAGCTTCAGCTGCAATAGACCACTGTGACAGTGCATGTTCCACACTAAATACTGATTCTGTAAGAAGCGCTGCCATACATTCAAACAAATAGTTTCACACTGACATCACTTTTTTATCACATGTCCACACAGGAGAACCTAAGTAAGACAGTGCAATGGCTCACAAAGCAAACAATTCCATGCATTGTTTAATACAGGTCTGCTTTTGGGAACAGAAAAATGAGCAGTGGAGTGTGGCCTGCTAAAGGATATGGTGCATATTAATAATCCTAGCACTGAAAATGGTAAGGCTGTGCAGGGGGGGGAAGGCATTCAGGACATTGGGTCTTCACTTTAACCACCAGAACGCTGACAAGCAAAGCACATTTTGTTAGGTTTTATGTCTCTCTGTGAGCTGAAGAAAACCATTTCTGGCACTTTCTTTAAATATGGTGAGTACAAACCTAAGATTAACTGTCAAACACATACAACAGTTTTGCTTTTTGTTGCATATGTGTGCTTACATGCATACAAATACCATGTGCATGCATGCATACATGTCTGGAAGGAATTTTTGGCAGAAGAAAGTTATTTGTGGTAAGGCCTGGCAGTAAACAAGACTGTCTGCTCAATCCATAAATAATATACTACCGTACAACTTCACAGTATAGCAAATCATTTAAAGGTATGAAAATAATTTTTCATAATCTGGATTTATAAGCCTTTAAGTTTTCACCCCAACTAAGATTTATCAAATTTTCTTGGATTAAAAACCACATCCATTCAGAACAGAAAGTCTATGACCCAGGAAGACTTCATTAACCTGGAACTTGGATCCAAGAAAACACATGCTATTTCCACTACCATGCTCATCAGTTGAAGATGGTTAGTACATTACTGCTGTTTGTTCTTCAACCCAAATAAAACAATACATACACTGCAAATATTCCACCCTTTTCCACTAATAAAATACTTATTGAAATACCTTGAGGAATTCCTGAGGATTCCGGAACACTCCAACACCTGCTGGTGTTCCAGTTAATAACACATCTCCTGGCAGCAGGGTGCAGCAACTTAAAACAGAAGATAACACACTGTATTTCTTTGTAATTTTATATTATTAGGTAAAAATTTGTATGCTCATATACAGTAGTATATTTCTATGTAAGAACTACCATTACATCTAACACTTCGACATACTGTCTCTCACCTGCATATCCAAGTCGACAAAATGATAGTACAGGTCCAAAAAATGCTTCATATGGCAAGAAAAGTTCTAAAAAATTAATTTTTGGCCATGCAATAATTGCATAATAAATGGTTCACATAAACATCATTATGGTGGCCCAGGACCTAGTGTTTTCAATACTAATACCATCATCTGCATTAAAATTCAGCCACCAATGCCACAGTACTGGACAACTTAAAATGCTCTACTCCCAGACAATGAAGTTGGATGTGCAAATTGTAAGGGTCCTGCATTGTGAACAGTGACAACTGAGATGGATACAGGGTACCAGGAACATCCATCATAAATCATGCACAAGAAAAGCTGATGAACTGTTCTTTCAACACAAATATTACAATGGCGATTACAATATGGATGCTATTAGGACCCAAAAGCCCAGAAATGGAAATAGCAGTCAACTCATGAATAATGTGTCAGACAAAGACAAAATCTTGACCATCATGGGTTACAGGACTCAAAAATAAGAAACACATTTATAATCCTCAGAATTCTACACTGCAAAAAAAACTGTCTGACAGCAAGCTACTATCATAATGAGAAGAGTCTGCGAGAGAAAGACAGAAACCAGTCAAGCAATAAGCCAAATATTAAAGGAAAATAAAATATGATTGCCTTTCTGGAAATAACAGTGTACAAAAATAACATCAGGATGCAGAACTGTGGCAGTATGCGTATTCGCTGAACAGTCACTAAAAATGTGGTTAGGACAAAAAATGCTTCCTTTGGTGACAACAATAACAGATGTGGTGAGACTGGGCACAAAGTTGGAACCACATCAAAATCTCATGATTTTCAGTGAAAGTGTTTCTTCTTGTGAGAAAATATACAGCAGGGCTGGACAGCTATATGAGCTTTTGAAACCACACCATAGGAAGCAAGTTAGGCAAGAACTGCATATTAATACACTACAATACATGTTCCTCATTGTATGGTTTCCTCTTTCTGTTCATCCCAACACAATGGGTTAGTTTCATTTAATTATGATTTCATTTGTTTAGAAAACTTTCTGAACACCGTTCATGATCATCTTCATGTGCATGTAGAGTACCTGAATATTATTTTTAAAGCAACTTTTGTAAGTTGCACCAATGGCATGTGTGAGCCACAGCGTAGTCACACATTAGTCACCCCTGGTATACAAAGAATTATGTGCTGAAAACAGTCATTAGGTGAATGAGAAAGGAGAATTAATTTGAACAAAAAAAAGAGTATGCCCATGTAATAATAAAAGAAGTTGATGTAATGATGTGGATATAATTTCAACATTCTTTTGGAATGTCACACCACCAAGTTTTTAGATGTGTTCACCCAAAACATTGGTACCCTTCCACGAAATTACTGTGTCACATCCTATCACACTGTAATCTTGATACACACCAATGTGACAACCTTAAAACTTGCAATCAAATAATTTGTAATCCATGTCCAAATATGAGAAACACACACTTAGAACGTGTCCCTAGAACATATCATGTACTACCAATAGTATTACTGGCTTTCCATAGCTGTACATTTGTTTATTCCCTTAAATATACTATGACCAAGCAAAATAACATACATCAACTTCCTCCATCATATAAGTAATGCTAATAATTCAACTCATGTTACATGTGGTATAGTGATGTTTTTGTTACAAAAGAACATACATAAAACTTCACAAAAACCAGAAAAACTGCATTATATAAAACTAGCAAGCATACAGCAGCACTAACTCTGCAACAATGACTTATTAATGTAACCTACCCTGTGTACCCAAGAAGGTGTATATGGGATGTGCAGGTACAGCACCATGGACTTCAAATGCCAGTACTAGCTGGACATTTTCAGATTTTTGATCTGGCAGCTTTATCCTCAGGCATAAGGCCCCTAAACCCATGGGATAGGAGACTGAGTGGGACTCAAAGTTGGTGGAAGAAATAAAAATTCCTGTCCATGCTAAACAAAGAATCCTAGTCTTTCAACCTGTGGTCCATCAATTTAGCCAAGAGTTATCTTGGCCTATCCACTTGCTCCAAATAAGTTACAATTCTTATGTTTATTGGACTGTGCATCATTGTGATAGTTGAAGAATAAAAGACCAACTTGATGTCACTTGCTATTTTATTTCACTTCTTATGTGCTCAACATATTTCGGACATTAATATATCCATCATCAGGAGCTTGCGACTATTCTGTTAAATTACCACATTGGTCGTCTTGTTCTTGATTTTATGTGTGTTGCAGGCTGAAGCCTACAACACAGATACCACTCCAATCCAACCACACCGAATCTCCAACACGCATCGAACCAAGTACAAGACGACCAATGTGGTAATTCAACAGAGGTCGCAAGCTCCTGATTATGGGCATATTAATGTCCGAAACATGTTGAGCACATAAGAAGTGAAATAAAATAGCAAGTGACATCAAGTTGGTATTTTATTCTTCCAGTTACAATTCATTCAGCTGTAACAACACCTCCAAACTTACTGTGACAGGTAGGAAACAAGGTAGTCAATCTTGTGGATCAGTTCATTGGTGTTGCCATCTTGCTTCACTTTTCCATTCACTTTACAACGTATAGGCAAGGCATGGGGATCTGCCACTACCTCCTTCAATACAACAGATGGACCAAGAGGGCAAGAACCATCCATACTTTTCCCAAGGAGCCACTGTCCACCATTTTTTTTCTTCTGCCAGTCACGAGCTGTTATGTCCTGTGCCACTGTGAAACCAAACACATGATCCATCGCATCTGTTGGGCGAACATCACGTGCACGTTTTCCAATAATGACAGCCAACTCCACTTCCCAGTCAAGCTCCTATAGAAAGAAAGTAAATTTCAGTTTTTTCACAAATTCAATGCACACTGTCTTACAAGTTCAGCAACTGCTGCCTGTCCATCTACCTGACGAGCTCTTTATCTATTGCAACTTTCAGCAGCCCTCCTTTGCAAGATCACATTTCCCTAGGAGTAAAGCAGGTGGGACACTCACTTGCACACCAATGATGCAGTAAAAAATGTGACAACCTTTACTGTAACTCCCATGTACACACCTTCACATAATGGTGCTTACATGGGGATTTTTACTTCCTTCATCTAAACCGTGCTTGAATCCTGTTCAAAATATATAAGGACTAATCACTGAAACTTTCTATGTTATGACATGTACACCAGTAAAATTTATAGATACATTTCACTATACTGAGATAACTGAATGAAGTTACATGGATGGTGGGGATGATGATACAAAACACACCAATAAGAAATGTACAGAAACATACACACACTTGTCAATAAGGAAGAAAGAAAGAAAGAAAGGAAAGACGGATCTTGCCATCAGTACACAGTTCTCTTGCACAGATTAGCCTTCAAATACCACAATGTTGCAGAAGGCAGACCACCATCAAGGTTTCAAAACTGTACAACAAATCAGCTCATTAACATGTGAAATTTCATGTTGCCACAAATAACAGTTTCTTCATGGATGTGACACCACATAGCCCAGTAAATTCAACCAGACTAAATGGTGTTACATCTATAACACAGTATTCTTCTCCTCCTCATTAACACTGTTCAACCACACCAACAATCACTTTATCCAATAATGTACCACACTCCAATGGGATTACCTTACATAGTGCAAGTATTGATTCCGACTGTCTTTGAGTGGAAGTATAGAGCTCAGGAGTGAACAAGATTAATGGAAACTGTTTAGACTGTGATGTGTATTTACACTACGGAAGAGTAACAGGAATATGGCTGGGGTATCAAACCAAGAGGAAGATTGGTAGCTGCCATTACAGATCAGATATCACCAGTTTTCATTTTCAGTTATAACTACAAATGATAAGTTATTAGATCTGGATTAAGGTACTGCTGCTCCCATGCATAAGCACAATGACATGAGGCACAGGTCTACAGGAGAACAATGAGGTGAAGCTCCAAGTATTCTAGTCCATGGCACTAGAGAGGTGAGTGTTCAGCCTCACTCCAGCTCTTTAACTCAGCAATGGCACCTGTGAATACAAAGGTTAGTAGGCCCAAACATGGTCTGAACATGGTAATGAAAACTAAAATTCTGTCCCCTGCATCCATTTACTTTACTAACCGTGGATCCCAGCTCAGCTAAGGGATAGGCAAACTGCTAAGAGCGCTGACTTAGGGGAAGTTGAATACTGACAAAAGTCAGAATAGAGAAATGTGTTCCCATATTGTATCAATATCTATGTTTCAAAAGGTATACATTGGCTTCTTCTGTACCTTCTTGACACACAAAATTGTTTCAAGAACCAATCAACTTTACTGGTCTGCAGGCTGCTCTATGTCCATCTATGCAACAGGGAACTGACTATGGCAGCATATAATGCATTCATTTTTGGGACTGGAGGAGAGGTGTATAAAAGTACTGTGTAATCTGAGGTTTTTATAGCATTGTTGAAAACATTTAGCCTCCTGGGATATTACACTATATAGAATGGTAATTATTTAATGACATTTTGGAGACGCTTGCTGTCTCTATCTTCAGGTAAGGCCAAGAGTACCACCCTGAAAATAGGGAGCAATCTCCTCCAAAACGTCAGTAACTAATGACGAACATATGTGGTCACATCCTGCAACACTTAATCTTCAAGTTATGTTTTCTAATATATAAAACATTAAACTTCAAAATGACAAGGTTTCAAGACAAAACATTAGTTATCAAAGCTAGTGCTTTTAAGAACGAACTTTAATCCAGTAACATGGACATGACCAGAAGCTTTGCTTAAAAAGTTAAATTTAAGCCATTTAAGAATATTTTAACAGATAGCCCCAAAGTTTCATGTGCCTATATTAAATATTTTTGTTTAAATTATTTTAATATTTACAATTAATATTTGATATATTTACACATTTTTCAAATGTCATCCATTTTGGATATTTTACAAAAATCTAAGGAGAGGGCAGGCTGATGCCTAGAGTGTTTTCCCATTGCCAGTGTCCATGCCTGGAAAAACACATAAAATTAATACAATCCCATGACTTTCTGCCCAGTTACTTGCCAAACACTCCTCACAAACACTTGTCTCATAACAGCAGATGACCTTGGGCAGGGTAAAGGTAAATGTTGTACTGAAGAGGTATGTGGCAGAAAGCAGTCACCCACTGTAAGCAGCCACTCATTAACTGATATTTTTAAAAACAGTGTAATTAATTTGGGGGCGAAATTATATGAAAGCTTCAAAATTATTTTAAAAACTTAGAGAATTTAAAACCTTTTAAAAAACAACTTTAAGCCTATTTATTACAACAGACCCTGTATTCAGTGAAGGAATACTTATCCTACATGCAGGCACCCTGAAAGGGAATTTTACGGAAAAGTATGATATTGGCAATCAAATTACTAATAAAACTAGCAATGTATGGATGATATAAATTTTTTAGTTAATAGAGAAAATTTTAAAGTTTTAGTTTAATGATATTACTTTTGGTGCAAATGTGGACAAAGAGAAATTTCTAAGTGTATTGAGTGAAAAAATATGTTATGTGTGTGATTTATATTAAATGT
>Ga0123352_10013711_pt1 | contig 12869 bp, 9 predicted proteins | sample TergutLab28metaG_FD_89700 | JGI IMG/M metagenome (GOLD analysis project Ga0123352, IMG submission 89700) | Labiotermes labralis P1 segment gut microbial communities from Petit-Saut dam, French Guiana - Lab288 P1 | ecosystem: Host-associated > Arthropoda: Insects > Digestive system > Gut ... | reverse complement strand
TTTTGGGTTTTGTGTTTTTGGATTTTTTTAATAAAAAAAAATTTGGTTTTAAATAATTTGAAAACAGTAAAAAAGTAAAAAAAAAAAAAAAGAAAAAAAAAGGGGGGGGGGGGGGGTACGTTCCATAAATTGATATTTTATGATCAACACACTTCAGCATATGTATATTGTGTATACAAATTATCTTCAATTCAATTGGGTGTAGGCTTGTGCCACCATCAGACTTCTTTAGTGCAAAATACAGTATTGATCACCCAATCCACTTTATCAAACATTTTCTAATCTCTCACTGTTCCCTTGTGGTCTGCCTGCATTACACCATTAAGTTACATCTAGTTAGCTTTGGCGTTGAGTTTAAGGGGATCAAAACTGTATTGTGCACATTTACTGTGTGTTTGGTTACGCCCATTTTTGACTGCTTTTTACTAGCAAAGTCGCTACACTACACTCCTTCTACCGATATTCATACATATTGCTGGCAATAATATGAATTCGAGGTTATGGTGACCGGTTGCTACAGATTTTTTATTCACAACCTAAACGAAACTAACCTGAATGTGTGGATTAAGTCTCTAATGTTGACTTCATAACATGCATCAGGACAGTACTTTTCAATGTAGGTTTGCAGACCTCTAACACCCATTATTTCATAACTAATAGACACGTCGCTTTACATCAGAATACCAATCCCTAAAAACAAAATACGATCGGCATCTTACAAGGAACTGATATAGAATTATGGGCAATATGGCGGCTGACGCAGTAAATTATCCATGGTGTTTGGTGGTCGCGGAAAACAGAAGAAAATGACCTTGGACACGTTTGCGTTGCCGCTGGGAGCATATGCACGAGTGGTGGGTGACGCCGTAAACGATAGATGTTGACCGACGTTACGTCACGTGGCGCCGGATTCCGACTGTTTGTTGTGGCGGTGTGGTGAACATTAATCAGTATCATTTGCAAGTAACATTTGTTTATATTTTCCATGAATAGTTTTTCATCAATCGCTTCAACAACAACAACAAAAAATTAAACTGATACTTGTGGAACACCGTGTTATATAACTCCCTGGTATAAAATGCATTATTATTGACATTTTTCGTTTTACTTCCACACTTTGGTACCTGTCCCTAAGGTACGATTTGATTCATTCACTAGCTTTGCCAGTTATTTAATAGAAATTTAATATGAACAGTGACATATCTTGGTTAACACAATCAAAGACTTTTGTTAAATCACATAAAATCCCTCCCTGAAATGATTAATTGTTTGGAGCACATAACATTTCATTACTTAATTCATAGCTTGCATCTTGGGTCGTTGCATTTTTTTCTAAATCGAAACCGTTCTTCACCTAGTGTGTTGTTATCATTTAAGTGTCTGAGTAGTGGAATGTACATAAATTTTTCAAAGACTTTTGAAAATGAAGTCAGTAGAGATACTGGTAAATATAGGTTAATGCAATTTCTCACCCCTTTTATGTAATGGTTTCACTACAGAGTATTTGAAGCTAATAATTAACCAACTACATGGATCAGAGTCCTTGAGAAGCAAACAGGTTCTCAGCTAGTTAAGAAACTCCCACGTTTTAATGTACCTGAAGATTCATTACAGCTTTCATAAAAGTCCACCATCTGTTCTTATTCTGAGCCAGTTCAATCCAATTCATGCCCCCCCCCCCATCCAACTTCCTCAAGATCCATCTTAAAATTATCCTCCCATTTACACCTGGGTCTTCAAAGTGGTCTCTTTCCCACAGGTTTAACTTAAACCATGTATGAAACTCTCCTAGCCCCTATACCTGCTAATGCCCCAACCCATCTCATTCTTCTCGATCTGATCGCCCAAATAATAGTTGTTGAGAAGTACAGATCATTAAGCTCCTCATCATATAGTTCTCACCACTCCCCTATTACCTCGTCACTCTTAGGTCCAAATATTCTCCTCAGCACCATCTTTGTGTCTTAATCTTTATGTTTTTGGATAGCAAACCTGAACACAAAAGATTCTGCACCAAATGATAGCAAGCATTCCCTGAATTCAAACTGCTCTTATATTTTTCATGAATAGAATTTTGATTCAGGAGGGTTGTTCCCATGTATCTGAATTGTTCCACATTTTCAAAGGATTTGTTATCAGTCCTTATACTGTAATTTTGTCCTGCACTCTGATCTCGAGACATGACCATGTACTTAGTTTTATCAGCATTTACTTCTAGTCCAATCACCTTACTAGTGACTATTAAGCTATTGTGTTTTTTTTTATAGTATGTACACTTTCGCCCAATACATTAATATCAGCAGGACGTTCAATTTAATTTCAAGACATCCTGGTTTATCTGAACAATCTTTATGGCATATTCTAAAGCAAAGTTGAAAAACAATTGTGATAACGCTTCTTGTTTCAAACCGCTCTAAATAAGAAGCATGTCAGACAAATGCTTGCCTACCCTGACTCAGCTATAAGTTTCATTTAAAGATTTTTATTAGCCCTGTAATGTCATGGGGATACCCCACACAAACACACGCACGCGCGCGCACACACACACGCGCACACGCGCGCGCGCGCGCACGCACACACAACACACGCAAACGCGCAAGCACACGCACACACACACACACACACGGAAACCCCATCTCCGTCTCGGTTTACAAAAATCAGCTGTTTAATGCTGTATAGGAAGAAAAAATCGCATTTCGTTCTGAAAACGTACACACACAAATCTCTTTGCACAATACTGAATTTCTTAACGTTTAAGGTATTGCTACATGCAATACACACTAGGCTTTAATAGGGAAAATTTTTTATCAGTGCCCAAACCATTCTAATATCCACACGTCTCAGTTGCTACTGTATGTACCTCCAGGTTTCATATTCCAAAGCCCAATGTTTGTTCTTTACCCACAAGAAAGTGAGATTACTTTCCGTCAGGTTTTTAACAGATCTACCCTTCTATGGAGGAAGATGTGAGTTTACTGCGCTGTGTTGATTGAATCTTTAAATACTATAAGTAAGCTGTGATCTTCTATTAAGAAGAAGGAATTAACGTTGAGACTTTAATGTCACCTTGATTAATCTTCTTCTGCATAAAATAATGGTCCAAAAAGAACACGGTATTAAAGAAATAGTGAAATAAAAAAGGACCTGAATTTCAGGTTTCAGTCATTCACGTTAGCCTAATGAAATTACGGACACTGTACCGTTACTTACATTTTTTTTTTGGCCCAACTGCCGACAGAGGGCCAGGGCATCCTCATTCACGAGGTTCCTGGACCACACACAACGACGCACCTCACTCGGTAGTTCTCCTGTGGACGCGTCATCAGCCCAACAAAGAGACCTCTACCTGACAGCACACAAATCTTTAAATATACAGACATCCATGCCCCCGGTGGGATTCGAACCCACAATCTCAGCAGGCGGGCGGCCGCAGATCGGCTCCTTACACCGCTCGGCCACTGGGACCAGCCTCCTTACATTCAATTACACATATTTCTGTCACGGATTTGAAAAATTTTCCACATAAATGTTCTGTTATTGAAAAATTAGTCCGATTAATATATTCATATTTTATTTCCTAATTTTAATTAAATTGTGAGTTTTGGGGGTATACGTGTCTCTGATGTCGTTTGTTTTGGTTGACAGTTACCAAACGTTGGTACATAGGTTGTATTACAGAGGAGAGCAATTGGCACTAAATTCATTGGAGATCCCACTACACATAGCTCATATAAATTGTTAATTCTCGGCTGCATTACGGTACAAAAACACTCTTTATTCCATTCAAGCTGTTTGGCAAATATATTGTACCTCATTACTTGAAAGACATAGGTGGGGATGGGATATAATATTTAAAAAAGGGCGCTAAACAAACGACATAAGAAAAAGTGGATGGGATTTTTTGGGGCTGGTTGTGGATAAGTGGCCGGCTGTTTTGTACAAGGCCATGAGCGTCCGGGTTCCATGAAAGGCTTGGCGTTTCTTGAACAGCCGTTACAGTTATGTTTCTTCAGATGTTAAAACCAGGAAACATGTTATAGAAGAAAGTTACATAGACAACTTTACACAAGTCAACAGAACACTCTCGATTAAGAATTTGCTGTCGTTTCCTTACCACTTACGTCTTAGACAGTTTTATACAGTAAGTTGATATTAATTTCTACTCTGATTACAGAACTTTTCCAATAAGAACGCGATTCCATTCAATCCACATTCTGTCTTCTAGGTCGGTTAATAATTTGTTTGACGTTTGTGTTTACAACTGAACCTCTCAAGTTGGATAAGCCAATGTACTCTTTGCATTCCCGTTCAGACTGGTCACTGGCTTCTTGCTACTAAAGATACGGTTCAATGGCCACCATGACAACCGGACTTCACTCACACCAGCTCTTCCTAACTCATCGTTTCTTCCTCCCTCCTTTTCATCCTCCCACACATCACCAAATCCATCTGTCGCTCTAAACTCCTCCTTCCATCCATACCTTCAGCATCTATCCGTAAAGAATCAAGATGATATTTCTTTTTCTAAGCAATCAACACGGGAAGAGTTAATCAGCTTGGCTGTTATCAAGGATATATACATTTATATAATAAATTATTATTGTGTTGTAGTTATACGAAATACCATTATATTCAGAATTAAAGCAAACAGCAACTGTGTTCTAGGCCCGAGGCTGCGCAAAGGAAATAGATGGGTAATGCAATTTTTTTATTCCAGACGTAAATCAATGTAGACAAGATGGCGGTCACGGTTAAATGGCCGGCGCCAGGAGAGATTACAAAAACGTTAAATAAATAAAGGAGCGTTTCAAGAATTAGAACAGCAAATTTCTAAGTTCAGGTGGTGCCTTGGTTGTTGCTACAAACCATCAAAGACACCGTGAAAACGGCTTGTGTGGGAGGCCACAAAATGCTGCGTACGGTGTGTTCGTTTGTTGCAGAGGATTTCCGTCAAAATCGTAATCCGAGTAGCTCAGTTGATACAGTTACGAGTCTATGGGTTAGAAGACCCGGACAATCGGGGTTAAATTCACAGCAGAGATGGAAAATGTTCTCTATGTCGCTGTGTCCAAACCGGCTTTGGAACCCATACTGTTTCGTACCCAATGGGTACCGAAGGCTTTTTCCATGTGGGTAAAGCACTTAGCATGATTAGCCAGTCACTCACCTCCATCTGTTACAGAAGAATAAGAATGTATGGAATTAAGCCTCTGTTTTGCTATACCTTAGAGGATGAATTTTATTTAATTAAACACAACGCACCTTCAATAAAAGTAATTTGTATGGCTCAGCAGCCCTAGTGGGCCAGGGCCTCCTCATCGTTGAGATTTCGAGATCACACTCGGACACGCCACATTCGGTAGGACTCCTCTGGACGAGTGATCGGTCCTTCGCAGTGACCTCTACCTGACAACACACTGCACTCACAAGAGACAGACATCCATGCCTCTGAGGTGATGCGTACCAACAATTCCAGTAAGCCAGAGGCCGCAGACCCACACCTTAGAGACAGCGCGGCAACCGTGATCGGCGATAAAGGTAAACAGCGTCGTTATAATATAAATAAAATATATATAATATCAATAAAAAAATAATAATCGTAATGGAAATCGCAGTACTGACAATATAATGTGTAAAGTCAGGAAGTGTTTATTCTTGTATTTGCTTAAATTTTTATTGCCAGAGTAGTGAAGGACATTAAAAAAAAAGTGAGTGTCAATGACATATATGTCTAATGCTGTGTGAATGTGCTGTGTCTCTAGATATCCTGATACGTTCGGCAGGCAGGAATGCAAGTTCAACTCGTCCAGGCAAGCAGAACTTAACAGTGAACACGATTTCAGGCTGTTATGGCAGTGAAGACTCATATTGTGGTCTTACGGTTTATGGCACCCTGTAGGCAAGTAGCAACGTTTCGAAGGAACACAAGGCTCTCATCTTCAGGATCGTAGCCAGAAGATTATAGCACAAAAGTGGTTCTCAGAATATATAAAATTTAACAAATTGAATCTAAGTCCGTTTAGCAATTTCAGTACACACCTGAATAGATTATTGGGCAGTTATAAAGACTTATAATTTCGTTAATTTAGGTCGCTCACACTTAGGGAGGAACAAAGATTGAGGGTGTTAGAGAATAGTGTGCTGAGGAAGATATTTGTCCCTAAGTGGGGCGAGGTAACAGGAAAGCGTCAAAGACTACATAACGAGGAGATTCATGATCTTCAATCCTCACCAAATACCATTCTGGTGACCAAATTAAGAAAAATGAGATGAGCGGGGCATGTAGCACGAATGGGGGAGAGGAGCGGTGGGTACAGGGTTTTGGTGGAGAAAGTGAAGCGAAAGAGAACACTTGGAAGACCTAGGCGTAAATGGGAGGATAATATTAAAATGGATCTTCGAGAAGTAGGAAAGGAGGCATATACTGGATTTATCTGGCTCAGGGTAGGGACAGGTGGCGGGCTGTTGTGAATGCGGTAATGAAACTCCGGTTTCCATAAAATGCGGGGAATTTTTGACCACCTTAGAAACTATTAGTTTCTCGAGTAAGAGAGTTAATTAGTTAACTCCGTTTATTTCGTAATTGAGTAGAAAGAACAAGTTACAGCGTCATAAAAATAGTCACATTTTCACGAACACACTGTATCGCAATAGGAATACACCAAAAGCAGAACAAGAATGTACAGACAGTTCTTTACTACCAGCATGAAATGTGGATGTGCCACTACAGTCCAGGTGAATGCCCTGAGCAACTAACAAACTTACTGCATGGATGGTAAGGTCGCAGCATTTAAAATAGAGGGGGAGAAGGCGGGGCTTGATGTGGGGACCTGAAGCACTGAGACCTGGGGACCATCATATAACAACGTGGCAGTCTTCACCCTGCTCACACAACCGGACGACTGCAACGAAAGAGCGGACACAATGACATCAGCAACCGCAGGTAAGAGGTGGGATCTACATCACACTTGTGCGTGTGAAAAGTGGGCAGAGATGTGAATCGTAACTGAAGCAGGAAGCATGGTTTCATTAACCGTTGACCTACCACAAGCCAGATTTATCTTTCAGAAACATTTGTAACTTCTGTCAGACCTGAGGTTCCCTCAGCATCCCAGGATCTGACGCCGTGTAGTTAAGGTAGACAGTTACCAACACATCCAGCAAGCTTCCTCGTGTTAACGTTGCTGACAAGCATTTGGGGGGTTACCAATTCGAAACTAGGTCGTGACACCAACTATTTTTCAGCATTTTTTTTTATAGTTATTCAAGGCAAATACTGGAACGGTACCTCACAGTAGGTCACCACACTTTCCTTCTTAAAGCCTCTCCATTTCACTATGCGCTATCGGCCTACCATTCGAAACTACATTTCCGAGTGCTACCAAAATACACCGGACAAGAGGCCACAAGATTGAAACATCAAGTAGACAATTCCGTTTTGAATAACCATGGTGCTGCGCAGTATTAAATAAATAGTCTGCTTCTACATACATTCCTTTGCAAATTGAAATTGCATACCTACATGGCGGAGATAAGTCACGAATACATCTGCAATGTGTATCGTCATTTATATTACCGCTAACTTGTAAAACACGCTATTTCACAAGTGCCTAATTATTTGATACATTAATTAACACTTGGGGACCGCGGTAGCACAGTGGTTTACGTGCTGTGCTACAAATCGGAAGGTCGCTTGTTCGATCCCAGCTGGTGTAATTGGAATTTTTCATTGACCTAATCATTCCGATCGCACTGTGACCGTGGGGTCGACTCAGCCTCTAACAGAAATGAGTACCAGGAGTATTTCCTGGGGGTAAAAAGCGGTCGGTGCGTAAGGCTGACAACCTTACCACCATCCTGGGCTATTGTCACGTAATCTGGGAACCTCAACTTCTTGGAACCCTCTGGGCACCTCGGGCCTGTAATGGGACTGATTTTTTTAATTAACAGTTAAACTATTGAAGACTAAAATTAATCTAAATTACACAAAAATATTCACTTCGTACCTCACAAAAGAACACAGTATGCCTGTATTAGAAAGACTAATCGCCCCGGGCTCTATAGAAAAATTAAGGGGTTTCTTTGTAAGAATCGTAAGTAATATTTGAATACACCGTGTGGACAAAATACTGAGTTGTTAATTGTTACTTCTGGTAGTACACGCAGCAACCACAAGGCCCTAAATGGTTAAAAAAAAAAGCAAGATAATTCCGCTAATAAAACCTGAGATTGTACAACAGGGGGTGGAGAATTATATCGACTGGTCGATCAGGGTAGGTAAGTTTACATTTATTGATGAAAAATATTGTAACTCTTCAATTTATATCTGGCATTTGTAAACAGAAAAAAAGATTAGGTTATGTGTATATAATTAGTTGTAAAACATCCTAAATGTACAAATCTAGTTAAAAATGCCGCTGTCCTTAGCATTATTTTCATCTCACAACTAACTACTTTACATGTATTGCGCAATGCTACGTGCACACACAAAACACACGCCGCAATATATATATATATATATAATGACGTCTTTGGTCATTTCTTAAAATTTTCTGAAATTGGAATTCACCTTACATTTTAATGGCGTCTAATAATCTATATCGAAAAATTATATGGTATGTTGCATTATAAAGGGAAAGAAGCACGGGCCCCTTCCAAAGGCTCTAAATGAATACTCACTTCCGTATCTAGTTTTGTATGCTTTTCCATAAAGAGGGCCCCCAAAAGTTGTATAAGCTTCAGGCTCCACAAAACTTGGATCAGCCACTGTGTGTGATATAAATTGTCAAGTTTTACATTGTTTAATCCGCGCATTCTGATGACGAAAATAATTCACGTAAAACCAACAAACGCGCATTTCTATAATTAGAGAAACGCGAGCTTACTGGTGTTACATGGGGTATTTACCCAAAAAACTATCACATTTTATGATCGTTTGCATTTGCTAAAGCAAAGAGTATTTTTGAATATTGACAATTCATACTGTTAACACACATTTTGTTTTCCGCAAAACCCATCACTTAATTAAGGTTGCTTCTCATAATTCGGGAAATATGGTACCAATGTCTAATACGCGGGCTTCTTATGACGATTATGAATAATTTTGTCTTCCGGGATGGGAGGCCGTAAGGTCTGGTGGCTGTTTACCGATGTTTCGGAAGACCTAATGCCCCGATGTTAACAGTAAAAAATGGCCTTCACTGCGTGTCTTCCTGCGCACATGTGATAATCAGTGCCGGTGGCAGCGCACAAGATGGACACAACAGGAAGTTCGGGTTGTCGTCAGTGTTTCAGCTAACGGCGCGGGCATTGTAGGTCACGTGAGGGCATTTACGTGGCAAACCGTCTTCCTGTCCTGACCTTGTGATCAGAAGACAAATCCGTACTTAGTGGAGAGACGAGACAGCTCGATCGGCAAAATGATTAATATAGTTTTACGGCTGGGTCTAAGCGATATTCAGGTGTGTTCGCGGAACTGAGAAAAGCGACTATTAGCTTCGGGGGACCGCGGTAGCACAGTGGTTAAGGTACTGCGCTACAAATCGGAAGGGCGCTGGTTCGATTCCAGATGGTGTCATTGGAATTTTTCATTGACATAATCCTTCCGATCGCACTATGGCCCCGGGGTCGACTCAGCCTCTAACAGACTTGAGTACCAGGAGCATTTCCTGGGGGTAAAAAACAGCCGGTGCGTAAAGCTGACAACCTTACCACCCTTCTGGGCCACTGTTACGTAATCTGGGAACTTTAACTTCCTGGAACCCTCTGGGCACATCGGGCCTGTAATGGGACTGACTGTTAGCTTCGTCATGTCTGTCTGCCCATCCGCATGGAACAACCCGGTTCCCACTTGACGGATTTTTATAAAATTTGGTATTTGAGTGTTTTTCGAAAATCTGCCGAAAACATTCAAGTTTAATTAAAATCTGACAAGAATAACGGGTACTTTACATAAAGACCTATGTACATTTATGATAATACCTCGCTGAATTTTTCTTAGAATGAAAAATGTTTCACACAAAAGGTGTACAGAAAGTCAAAACACACATTTTATGTTCAAAAATTCTTTCCGTCGATCGTGTCGTTTATGAAGTGATGTGGAAAAAATTCTGGTACGACCAGACAGGCCACAGATGCCAATATAATACGGCGCATGCGCTTTTCATGCTGGATAACTAAGACTACACACACACACACACACACACAGAATATATAATACTTATTGCATTTCCACGGTAACGATGGTCACGCGAACGCGCGGCAATGTTACATTATAAGTTAATGCCTGTCTTGCTTTATTTTCCGGAGTGTTGAGGCTGGCTCTGAGACGACCCAATCTCCAGTTCAACAGGTACCGAGGGTTTTTCCTTCGGCGATTATTAGGCATATCGCGAAGCTGACAACTCACCTTCGTCTAGTTCCGAGGTTAAGAATGCGTGGAGCTATACCTACACACGCATATCCCTTCATGGCGTGGTGCCTCCTTAAACACGGGGTCCGTGCTTTTGACCTTTAACCCCCACACTGCGAAACACAATGCTGAACGGAAACTTGCATATGACACTGGGCAGTCCAGTGCAGCTAGCTACAGAGATGTCTGCAGGATTCATTAGTGAGCTCTGTAGTGCTCAAGACGATGGTATGAACATTATTGTCTCACTGGCTGTGACGTCGTATAAAGGTAAAGTTCACCCTATAAACTGCCACAAAGCCCAAAGGGACAACACAAGTACAGGGTGATAAAAATTCTCTGTGCACCTGACTTCTGTATTGTAATCATCAGGTGCACAGACGCTTTTTGATCACCCTGTATAATTCTATTCTTTCTTTAACCTCGGCGCTAGATGGGAGTGGGTGGTCAATGCCACACCCCGGACGCTTTACCCCCGGAAATGACCCGATACCCACTGTACAGGACGCTGGGTGGGCCCCAGGGCCGGTCTAAACGGGTGAGGAAAATATCGCCCCATACGGGGGTTCGATTCCCAGACCGTCCATCCCGTAGCGAGTCCCTATACCGACTGAGATATGTGACCCCTATAGTCTGGCAAAAATTTACCGATAAACGTTTTCCCTCCAATTTAAATGTAAAGTGAAAGTAAGAAAATACTTTTCTACTGAAAAATGGCCGATACGTCGGTAAGTTCATACCATACTATACAGTGTCGCATCCCACAATAAAAAAGCACTCTTCACGTGTGTGTACCCGTAATACTCCTGGCATAAGACACTGTGCGTCACCGTGAGTCACTGCCCAGTTACAGCGGTCAATGGGTTGCCACTTTATCCGTAAAGCATGCGCTAAGGCCGAAGAAACAGTTGAGCATCGAGACTTCTTACCGTGGTTAGCGATCCTACTTCTCTGACCCAAATGTCGGTCCGAAGGCAGCCCATCCTGATACATTTTTCATATTTTCCCTCAGGCCGTCCAGCTAATTGCCCGGCTATAGCTTCAAATTAGGCCACGACCGTGCTTCCTTCCACATTCTTTCTAATTCATTATGCTTAGCGTCATCGGTATAGTGACTAGGCTACGGTCTGGACGATCCGGGTTTCGAATCCCACTAAAGTTAAGAGGTTCTTCTCTTTTCCCAAACGTCCATACGGGTTCTGAGATCCACTCAGCCTCCTGTTCGATGCGTCTCCGGGTTTCTTTCCCTGGGTTGAAGCAGACGAGGCGTGAATTTGACCACAAACCTCCATCTAGTGCCGAGGTTAAGAATGAGTGGAGATATACCGCTACTCCCTCTACATGCCTTCATGGTAAGGTAAGGTACGGTAAAGTGCACCCTTGTACAGGCACTGAGGTTCTGTACAGGCCGTACGGCCCATAGGGGGAGTAGAGGTATAGCTCTACTCTTTCTTGACCACGGCACTAGAAGGGGTGAGGGGTCAGCCTCACGCCCTGGCCGCTCTTTACCCCCGGGAAAGACCCGGTACTCATTGTACAGGAGTATAGGTGGGCCCCAGGGCCGGTCTTGACAGGTGCGGAAAATCTCGCCACCACCGGGATTATATCTCCGGATGCCTTCATGGTGCGGACAGGGGAGAACTTAATTTTTTTACTTTTAAATCGTTAAGTAAACAATGAATATATTAAATTAATTTCTTTACAGGGATATACGCAGTGTTGCTGCTAAGCTCAACCTTCGCACTACCCTTCAAAGGAATGAGAGATAACAGGGCACCTGCTGCAATTAATTTTGTAGGTGATGGCACTAGTGAACTGGCTACAGCAATCCTGCAGGTACTGTACACAATTTGGAAATGGGAGCACAAATATTAAAGTTTGGGCCCGATTTACGTGCGTACAAAAACTTACGGACCGCAGCTGTATTGAATTAAATTGTACCCAACAAACAGGGAGCAGGCACAACAAGTGAGCATATAAATAATTCACACCCTCGTAAAGAATCTTCATTGACGAATTACAGTTTTACTGAAACGGTTAAGAATTCCCATGATTACGTGCTACCAGAATGTTTAACGTCCTGTACAAAGAGAACATGATTCCGGTTCAACAAAATACTCTCGGGCTAGCAGCTATGTCGCAATGAAATAATATAATAATATAAACAGCCAATTAGCTGCAACAATAATAACTTCATTAACAATTTCAATCAGCTCAACATGTTTCGGGCGATAATTTCGCCCATCCTTAGGAGCACTAGACTGTGTTTACAGCTTGTGGTATAATGCACCGACGATGCTGCCTGCTGGTGGCGATGAAGAAGTGGAACTTCTCCACCTCATCCTGGTCACCAGCAGGCAGCATCGTCGGTGCATTATACCACAAGCTGTAAACACAGTCTAGTGCTCCTGAGGATGGGCGAAATTATCGCCCGAAACATGTTGAGCTGATTGAAATT
>Ga0123352_10013710_pt1 | contig 12869 bp, 4 predicted proteins | sample TergutLab28metaG_FD_89700 | JGI IMG/M metagenome (GOLD analysis project Ga0123352, IMG submission 89700) | Labiotermes labralis P1 segment gut microbial communities from Petit-Saut dam, French Guiana - Lab288 P1 | ecosystem: Host-associated > Arthropoda: Insects > Digestive system > Gut ... | reverse complement strand
TTTATTTGTTCAGTTCTCCAGTTAATTATACCAAAACTGTATCTCAACACTGGGACAGCTAGTGCTCCAATTGCTGTAATTTTATTCCTGGCATTCAGTTCAGATTTCAGTACCATTCTTAATCTCCTATTATATTCCTGTTTCAATCTTTCTTTCATTTGTTGATGTTGTATGCCTTCACTTTCCTCAATCCTAAGGTACTTGTACATTCTTCCCTGTTCTAGCACTTGTATTTCTCTGTTGATGTTGATCACTAAATTTTGCGAGTGAACCAGTTTGCCTCTTTTACGTGCAATCTTGGCACATTTTTCAAGTCCAAATTCTATATGGATATCATCACTGAAGGTTTTAACTGTTTGTATCTGTTTTTGGAGCTCTTCCTCTGATTTAGCGATCAACTTCAAATCATCCATGTAAAGTAGGTGTAATAATGTATTATTATTATTATTATGGCATTACAATCCTAGGTGAACCTCAGCCTATTCCAAAAGTGCCTTCCACTGTTTTCGATCCTGAGACATTCGTCTCCAGTTCCTAACGCCCATGTTCTTTAGATCTTCCTCAACCGACTCCAAGCCATCTCTACTTATGTTTTCTACACGTCGAGTGCCTTCTGCTTAAAGGAGTGTAAGTTTTCAGCAAGGATCCAGTTCTTGCATTCTAAAGACGTTTCCCAGCTACTTCAGCCGTCCTATTTGCATCACTTGAACTATGTTTGATCTCAGATATTAAAAATATTAATTTGACTATCTCATAGCTTTTCTATTTGCATCATTTGAACTACGTCTGTTCTCAAATATTAAATATTCTAATTTGAATATCTCACAGCTTCCCAATTTGCATCTCTTGAACTATGTCTAAACTCAAATGTTAAAAATAGTAATTGGAATATTTCACAGCTTTACTGCATGTAAATATAGCTTGTATTTGGTAGCGAACTGTTGAATATGACCAGTTCTGAACATATTGTTTATGTATGTTTATGTTAAACATTGCGTGCATAGCAACATTAGCTATGTTTAGTAAAATATTTTGCACATTTTAGTTAGCGAGAACCTGTGAGTGTGTCAATAGAAATTAAGCAGCCATAATAAACTTGAAAAATGTTACAATTCCTGCTAGCATTGCTACCTACAGGCAAAAGGGTTGTGAAACAAACAGGTGCGAAGTTTGAGGTTACCATAACGGTAAGCCTGAAGATTCAGGTTTTACGGGATGTGACGCTCTGATGTTTGATGATTCCTGACATTTTGAAGCATCGTAGGACCTATATATCTTTCACTTTGAAGCAGTCCAAGAAGACGTATGCTTTGACACAACGTCAACTAACCGGGAGACCCAAATCTTCAAAGGAAATGTACGTTAAACCTAGGGCCTAAGGTATGAGGTTTCGGTTGTGGTGCGGATGATGGCAGAACTATGTAGTCTGTAGTCGGTCCGGTGAACCGCGCGTTCTAAGGCGTGGGTATGCGGGCGCCACTTGCTGGGACAGCGTTTTCGCTTCCTGCCGAGGGCATGGGTGTACGTCTATTGTAAATGATGTGCGTTGTACAGGTAGAAGTCTCTGCGACGGACCAATCCCTCGTCCAAGGGAGTCCTATCGAGTGTGGTGTGTCTGAGTGTGTGTGTGTGTGTGTCATTGTGGATAATCAGGAGCAGCAATAACCCTCAATACTTACAATGAGTAGGTAGAAGGGGTGAAACTAAAATATTATGGAAGGTGAGTCCGCGTACCCCACTGCCGTCTCACAGAAACTTGTATCATTACTTGCAGTATGATTGGCGTCAGAGGATTCACTTGACACTTTTTCATTTATTGACCAAAACTGCAAGAAGTCACATGGCAACAGACCGCAATTTGTTCGAGTCGGTGTGCGGTTAAATTTGACTCAATGTACTGTAAATACATCTGCCGCTTTTGAGGGAAATGGCACAGGAGGTCGCGAATTCTGTGGATTCTATTGTCACTGGCTAATCCAAATTCAATACAGGTTGTGCAGCTGAAATAAAGAACTCAATTTCAAAGCCATATGATTAACACATACAATAGAAAGATTAGGAGATGCGAATAGATTTATGGAGTTCATTTTGTCTGTCTGCACAAGCAGGATATTTTATCCAAGAACAGATGATGGTTAAATTTGTACATTGGAAATCCTTGGGAAATAAAATCTATGTAAATAATTTCCAAAACAAAAAAATTTGATATGAGTTAGTAGTCAAAATAGAGGGGAATTAAGCTTTAAGTACCGCTGTGAGCGTGCATACTCCATGTTCCGGCATTTAGAAATATTTGCATGTTGTTCACACAGCGTGTTTATTTGTTTGTTCCGTGTGATTCATACATTAAATGACAATTACTTCCCTATACAGCTTCAAATGGCTGGCTTTCTTACGCCACTTACTCCATATGTTTCGAAATCATGTTGCTTTTCACCACTAAACATAAAAACCCAAATTCCACCACCCTCCCTTCAAGCCAATAATTCTCACGAGTCCATTAGTTTCATGCTAGGCTAAAATATCACAGTCTCATTGGGGCAAAACCTGAGGATCTTTTAATATTCATGCTCTTTCTCACGTCCCTCCCACCTCCCACCCTAATAACGACCATAACTTTTCCCATGACTTCCTTTTCATCTACTCGCCTACAATTATTACGCACGTCTGTTCTTCAGCACTCTCCAAAGCGTCACATGGCGGTGTCCGGTCGTCTTGTCCAGGTGATCAAAGAGAGAAGTTACACGCACAAACAAAACGGGCAGCAGGACACAGGGTAATGTGGGAGTGAAGGTGAGACTCCGTGTTTTACGGTTCGTTGGCAAACACAAGACAGGGCAGCAACAGGTGTTACCGTCTGTTGTCGGGATCTGGCTCTTCTCAGGGGCAGCCACGTGGAAACAAGTGTGGGGTGTAAGGGAAGGCACGGACGCTGTTCTAAGGGACGTTTACACCCACTGACCAATCGTTTGTACAAGAAACCACCCTTACACACAATACCTCTCCTAGATTAAAGGTGCTTCACTGGCTTACGGAAAGAAAGTTCGAAGATTCTCAAGTTTCCATCGCCAATAGTCCCTCAAAAATGGTTAAAGACTTCTTCACGTTAATTAATATCGGGGAAGAAGGTGAGAAGTTTTCTTGATTATGTAAGAAAAATTGAAAATGCTTACAGAGATGTTAATAATATGTGAAAATTTCTGAGGGCCTACAGGACAGGGTTGGGGTGGGGATAGGCTAGTCGCTATATCAACTACAATAAGATGATCCTGAGTTCGTGTCCCCAGCAGACCAGGTCGAGGGTCTAGCAAACCTCACATTCAATGGTTACCGGGTATTCTGCCTGCATGGTTAAAACAGTCCGAGCGTGAATTTGACCTCTGAGTTCATCCAGTGCTAAGACTAGGAATGAGTAGATGCACACCTGGGCTGTCCTTTGAGTTTGTGACTTTGATAGAGATAATCTTGTTGTTACCCCAATATCTGGGAGTGTCGTTGTAGCTTGCCGTATATTCCGGTTTTGGTTAAAATCGAAAAAAGGCTAAGGGCACACACGATTAGAATATATGAGTTGCTGCGCGCATCGCCTGTTCAACACCCTGAGTGTCCATCAGAAAGAAAAAAACCTTGCGAAAAAGCCTTAAAAAATAAGCATGTTTTCAGCTGCCAACACAATCTCCTGTTTCTGTAGTGGACATACAAGGGAAACGCCTAAAGAACCTAAAAGAATTACCCTCTACTAGTACAAATATGTACGATAGCCACGGCTGTTAAAAGAGTTTTTGCAGTATTTTTTGGTGCCATTCTAATCCTCTTTGCCACAAGTCTTTTAATTACACCGTAAAATTCATTTCATAAACTTTAGTGCCCCAGAGCAATTAACGTTCTCAGCTCCTGATAACTTATGATAATGAAAAAGTAGGCATTCCGCCCAGCAGGTACCGCTGTTTCTGTGCAAAAGCGAGTCTGACCAAACAAGAACAATCCTGACCGACGTGCTGGGCATTGCCCATTGACAGAGGCTTCAAAGACATTTTAACGGGCCCAACAGAACAGGATTTATCTTTCCACTTTCCACCTGAAGACAGAAAAGTACATTCTTCGAAACGTTCCTGTGTTTTAGGCTTTCTTTATGGAGTTAGAAAAGGAAGCTTTGTGTGGAGGCAGTCCTCTCTTGTCGGTGTCAGTTTTATTTAGCGTCAAGTACTAAACGTTTTGTCCGATTTTCATGAAATTCGGTGTTAAAGATGTCCATAAAATTTTTAGATCAAAGGCAAGTTTCTTGAAGATGAAATCAGGTACAGCGGTACTTTATTTAGGGGCTTAAATTAAATTCTACCCTACCTTCCGCATTTAATGAGGTAAATGGGTAAAATTCAATATCAAAAACCTGTACGTAATGCTGTTAAAGAACCTAAATTTCGTAAAATTCGGCATAGTGAAATACCTACCTTACTCCAGAGAGTAAACAAAATTTTGCTTGCATTTTCTACTCTTTTCTTCCCACTTGAATACAGCTCAGTACAAGAGACGAAAAACAAACAATTACTGAGTCATTATTATTCAAGTCATACTGGCACAGTGAAAGTCATACTTCGCTTTGGGACCTAAATAAATTTATATTCATATTTCCCACAATGCTTGACCGAATTGGGTGAAATTTGGTACAAGAACTCTGAACATAATGGTGTTAAGTACTTTTAAGTTTTATAAAATCGAAGCAGAGAAGGCCACAGTTTTATTGTGATCGTAAATTAAATGAAATTTATTGGATTGCCCTCAAAAGATTTGTCAATTTTGGTGCAAATAAAGCTTGATAAGTTCTCTAAGTTACGTCAGAGAGTGCATCGGTTGCGCAGTCTTCTCTGGACTGAAACAATGGATAACGTACTAGAATCAGTCATGACTCTGGCAGTACAAAATCTTCAGAATCTCTTACATTTGAAGAAATTTTAATATTTTTAATGCTTCAACAAAAAAGTCTTCAAAGGCAGGAGTATTTTCATACTAGAATGAAAGGATGGACTACCGACTAGGTGTTTGGGTTCAGTTCTTAATTTACATGCAGTATCTGATGCAGTGTAGCTCACAAAAATAGTCGGAGTGTAAAATTCACGTTTATTTCTCTTGAGAAGGCATCATAACCCATAAAGTAGGCACGCGTTGATTGAACGATGTTTAAATCCAGTACAGGATACTCAACGTCACAAATAGGTCAGTAAGTCCATTAATCCTTTGCAGCTAGAAGAAAAGAGATGTAGGAAGAATTTTAAGATAAAAGACGAAAAAAGAAAAGTCACTGCAGAAGTTAGACACTTCATTTTAGGCAGAAGGAAGAGGAAAGTTATGCTAGAGGGGCCCTAGCTTCGCATGAGCTCCTTATGATATGAGCAGCGTGAAAATGAAGAATATGAAAAGCTGAAAATTAATGGCTTGAGACAGGCGATTAGAGTTTTGATATTTTGTTTGCCGGTGAAATTGTTAAAGACAGAAGTTCATGAAAAGTACATTCCGGCTGCGACAAAAGAGGGAAATTGTGAAAAACGATAATCAATTCAGATGTCCTACTTGTAAAACTATGAAAAATATATTATCTAAATTCACACAACAATATTTAATATCGAACACGACGGCTTCAATGTGACACTCCCCGACTGGAGAAACTCTCAAGCTCAGTTCACACATCCCATCTTTCGAAATGTGGCAATTTGTTTTAGAATTTTCAGTTCGGATCTCACATTATTTTGTGGAAAATGAGCAAAAGTAATACCATTTAAATAGCTCCGAATAAAGAGTCACGAGCTAATAAATCAGACGGTCTTTTTGGCCAAAATTGTCCTCATCACTGGACAAGCCTTGGTTATAAAACAAATGCTTTATGGCGTCAAATATAACCGTTTTCAAAATCATCCCTTCTTGTTCAAACCGTATATTCAATCCCTTCCGTAAATTTCACCATACATTCGTGTCCGAGACATTTAAGGAAGATCCATGATTCCGCGCAGAACTTCTTCCAGATGTTTTGTGGTATAAGAGCTAATTTTTTACTGCAGGGCCGAGCCCACTTCCTCGAAGTGCTGGCTCCATGTTTTAACGGCATAAGTTGAAGGTATAGGATTATCAAAGCTTATTCGGAAATTCCAAAAACAAGTCCGCTGGACGTTAGTGCAATTTTTGTTGACTTTGCAAAATCCAACATACCTTGAAGATAATGTTGTGAATAGGAGTGGGATATTTTAGTATGTAGCAGGGGAATAAGAAAAGTGTGTGGGCCCAATTCTGTGTTTGGAGGGCAGCATTAACACGAAATTTTGATTACAGCGTGAAAGCTAATTTTGGGTGGAAATTTTGAGTTTCATATTGATAACGCTGTAGGAGACCCGAAAAATAACTTCGAATTCTCTGCTCAAGTCAGCCCTAACAATACTATAATCTGTCTCATCCTATATAAGAGATCTAAGTTTCTATTCCCAAAATATAAATTGTGTCTTCATAAAAATACTTTTTGGGGAAATACTCTATGTGTGTTGTGAGAATGATAAGAGATACGTAAGTACGCTGAATGGACAAAATACACATCTGTTTAATGTTAAAGAAAGTGGTAAATAATGTAGCCGGTGTAATTTCAAGGCTTCAAAAATGTCTTGCTTTTTTGGTCTTGCGCAAGTTTTATCGGGTGTTTTACATGGCTGATAATGGCGAGGTACTACTCTACAGTTGAGTGCATATGAGCTCCTGTGTATCAGTCACATCAACACCATATGTTCACAATGCGTCGCTTGAGGAGCCCGGCCCTGTGTTTAGCACCTGCCGTCTCTCTGAGCAAAACCAGATGTGTTCCCTTGTACCATATGCTCCCTATAATTACACATAAGGCCAGACCGCGAGTTGAGAGTTGAAATCCAGAATGGGGCGGATTTTTGGTCTCTCTGTGTCACAAAGAGACGTTCCAGTGACGTCACAGTGGACGTGATTCTTTGCTTCTCTGGAGCATGTCTCGAAAAAAATGACAAAACCTGACAGGTGCTTGGAAGCTTCAAGTGCACAAATGTATGGACCATACGTCTGCCTTTATGCACGTTATGGCTACTGTGTTATGTGAGATTAAATTTAGGTTGGAGAACTAGACGAGGGAGACAGGACGAAAGTTGGAAGGTAAGAGGAATTATTTCGTGTGCAGGATGGATTTATAAATATCACATTCCAGACTCATGAAGGAAAATTCAAGACGAGGTATGAGAAATGAAGGATAACATTGATAAACAAAACAGAATTTCAGAATCATATAACGGACTGTACTGCAGGAAGCCTGATATAAACTACGGAAATATATGTCACCCTACAAATAAATAAATAAATAAAAAGATGAATGTAACGAATGAATGTCACACTTCGTAAATTTAAATATACCATCGTAGAGAGTTCCTTTATCGGTATCAGAATATTAGCCATATTAGCTAAAACTTTAAATAATGAATAACATGACAATTAATAAATTAAAGTGCCTATTAAAAGTAACTGGAATCATCATCCCAATCGCGTCTAAAAACCACCACAATAGTATTAAATCGCTATAACTGCTGTTGTACATACATTAGAGTCAATGCAGTGTAGATTTCAGATTACTGTTTTGTGTAAAAATAAGAAATACGAAGTTATATTTATTTGTAAACTATATTAGCTGGATCCAGTTGGCTCAGAATATGATTCAATGGTGGATTTTAATCCTCAGAAGGCGTATTATTTCTTAACTACCTGTGGAAAAATTAGCTTTTCAGGAAAGACAATATTCCACTGATTTATTTAGTTACAAAGTTCTGTATTCAGAGAACTGGCTAAGTACATGACGGGTAAGACTCACATACTCTCACTCACTCACTCACACACACACACACACACACACACACACACACACACGCGCGCGCGCGCACATGCTTCAGAGGTATTTCAGTCTGCGGCTGTCTGTACTCAGAGATATACAGTAAACAGAATAGCCCCATAAGTCTCGGTTCATAACCGTAGTAAGATGATGGATAACTTCGCCTAGAATTTCCATTGCAGACTCGAGCTCGGAGCTCCCATTTTGCAGTGTGTTTATCCGTAATGCTTAGTTCACAACATATTTCTAGGTTATGTGGAGTATATTTTTAGCGTCTGGGAATAACCAAACGATGCGGCTATAAGCTGCAGCTACTGCATGAGTCAAGCCTGGTTCAGGCCTGTACTTAACATAACATAACGTAACGTAAATTTATTTTTACAAGTATATTCAGCGAAGAAAAATTTCGTTATTTTAGTACGAGCTATTTTGTAGAGAACCTGACAATGGAAATGATAAATTCGATAGAGTTTCAATGGCCAATGAAACTATAAATTGTTACTTCTAAGATGGTCGTTGGACGATCAAGTTTATGAGAAAATTATGAGCTGGGTATGGGGCACGTGTAGGGGACAATAAAAATATTTGTAGAATTTTTGTCGGGAAACCTTTTAAATATACCGTGGAAGACCTAGCAGTAAATAGGAATTTGAATTAAATTTTATCGTGTCTAAAATTGTGGGAAGGCATCAGTGGATTATTCTGGCTCAGGATAGGGACAAGTGGTGAGCTGTTGCAGACATGGTAATGAACATTCGGGTTACATAAATGCAAGAACTGTCTTCACCAGCTAAGGAACTAGCAACTCTGCAATAAGGATTCTGTTCCATATAGGTGGGTAGTCAATTAATCACGCAATGAAGACAGAAGTAGTGTGACGTTCTTCTCCGAACGTTGGTACCAATATATAACGCTACACGGCGTCACGGTCCAAAACACTAATGTTAGACGTGTTTACGTCCTTAAATTTGTAGCAATAAATGAAGTGTTTTCAAAAAATTTAATTTCAGAGGCCGAGCAAAGACAGGAATTTGTTTTTTTCCCCACAAAAGTGCATGGTGGGTAAACAAGTCGAATTTTGTGGAATGACCCTCCAGTGTTCTCCCGATGCTGGATACCATCTTTATCACTGCCCAGTTCAGAAATGTTAAAACTAGGCGCGCAACGCGTTACTGCTGTTGTAAAGAAATTACATCGCTATACGATGCTGGAAAACAGGGGGCGGAATGTTCGGAAAGTGAACTGCACTGTTCTAACACGTCCCAGATTCCTAGCACTCTCAAAGTGTACAAACAATCTCATTATTTCAACACATTTTATCTCAATAAAGCCTGTACGAAGGACAGCTTCACCCATTAATCATACAACAAGTATTGGGCTTGCTGTGCTGCAGTTATACTATCATTGTGAATTTTACTGAGTAGTCACGAGTAGGAGCAGGAAACGACTGTAAAAGGCACCATGCTTCATTCGGTATTACAGTTTACCCGTCTGCGAACAAAATTCTATGACTATCGCTCCAGATAGACAGTTTTCTTCCACCAGGTTCAATATCTGAGGATTCTCGCAGAAATATTTAGAGAATATTTTGAATTAACTGAGTTTACATATTTCTTATTGCTTTTCAAAATTATCCATTGATATTTGAAAGGAATTTATGACAGCAGATAATACATTCTTCTAAGATATATCTTGCCCAGTAGCACAGTAACGTCAAGACATTGCCACGGTCTTACCTGTCTATTGTGATGTTTATTCAACAGGCTTTGAGTAAAACTGCATCTCATTATGTACCATACGTTACGTTAATTTTAGTCTAAACCGGTATAAGAGATGGAAGGTAGCTAAGGTAAATTTCCTTGGTTGTGGTTAAAGCAATAGCGAGGGATGAAGCATGGATTCTAGTGGTAACCATAATGGAATATGCAAAGCAGCAGCTTGTTCACAGCCTCTGACGTACTCACTTACCAAGACTGATGTTTATGTATGAGAACACTTATATCACCTGTACGCGAAATTTATCATGACACAAATTTTAGGACATCACAAAAATAAAGACAACGAAAAATAAACATATATTATTCTCTTCATTTCGGTGTGTAAAAATCAAACAACCCGCGGTTTGGGGATGGCAAGATCTATTGGAAATAAGGGGTTATGTTCATCATGGCGGTGGCACCAGCTGGTAGTGTTTATTAACCCATTAAGTCTCTTACGTACCAGGAAGTTCCATACTAAATGTTCAGCGTTCTGCCCAAACAGTGTATTTATGTCTCTGGTTTGGATCTCAGAACAAACAGCGATTATTTCCAAATACAGCACTAACTGACTTGTTTTTATAATCGAGAAGGGGGTGTTTACTGCGCGGTACGAACTGGATCTATGTGTATAATAGACATAACCCCTTCAAAGCCCAGTGGTTACTATATATACCACCAGGTTTAAAATTAAGAAATTTTGCGTTCTGCCCACACAGTGTGTTTATGTGTTTTGTGTGGATCTGAGAATAAACAGCGATTATTTCCTTATACAGCGTTGACTGACTGGTTTTTAATAACCGAGATAGAGTGTGTTTACTGCTCGGTACGGACTACATACCTATATACAGTTCGAGTAACTCGGCGTTCAAGGGCTAAACGGAAATACAAGACAAACTAGCATAAAAGCAGTGCAAATACAGTAACATATTGGGCAACATGAGAAGCAAAATCAATAGATATACAAAATTGAGAAAATTATAATTTTATTTAGTTTGACTTAAGAGAATAGCTGGTGAGAAAGCAAGTGGAATTGGTACAAAGGTGTTTCTTTTGAAAATAATTTTTCTTGCATAGACAAAAGCTTAAACCGTGACAAGAGAAGCAAAGAACAAAACAAAAAAAAAAACCTGCTATCATGAACCCTGCGACAGGAAGGCCGCAGATGGAGTGTAATTTCTGAACTTTTACACAAGTCAACACGCATCGTTTCTTGGTTTGGTCAATGTGAAATACTAAACGCCTGCAAAATAAAGGGAGATAAGCGATAATGTTGTGTTCGCACCTTATTTAGTTGTGCAAGCTGGCAATGTTTTGTCGCCTGGTATAGTTACATTATAAATATCTATCATGTTGCGTCAAACAGGCGTCGAGTGCCCAAAAGAAGAACTCCGAAAATCAAGGATCGATCCGTGGTAAATACGTGATAGCGCCTTTGCTAGGACACTGGGTAAACCCTGCTCAGGATGAAAGAAGTCAAAGCTCTGTGGAATGTAAAGTAGCACTGTATGTAGCTTACAGTGAAAATCAATTCGGTGAACACAGATCGCTAAGAGAAACGAACGTACATTTGTAACATCGTTGCTAGGAGACAGTCGGGAAAACACAAAACGTTACTATGCACATAATTTTCTCTTCCTGATAAATAGAGATGGCTGTTATAAAACGAAGAACTGGTCCTGGACTATGGAGAGGTGCAAAGAGTGAAGAAAACTGTGCTTTGGAATGGAAGAAATTCTTAGGCGTTAAGTCCATGGTAAAAATAAAGCCTAATAATAATATGATGAAGAGCAAAATAAAATGCGAACGAAGATAAATGTGTCACCACGCTGTCAGCGCTAATTAATTGGACAAAGTGGTAGGAAGATGTTATCTTATCTCGACATTTGTCTATAAGGGCTGAGTATAATCACGTAAACCTACATCGGAATACCCGGTCTATGGGCCAATATATTACGGCGAGGCATCTGTACTAAGGACGGCGAATATTACTCTTGTTACAGAAATAACTGCGTGTAAAAGAGTCTGTCCTGGGAAGCTGTCAGTTTCTCAGAATGTCAAGAAATACTTCACATTTTATGGAACCAGAATTTTCATTATCATACCCACAAAATCTCGCCATTGGTCCCTATTTTGAACCAGATACATAAGTGCACTCCCGGCCCACGAGTTTAGGATTCTATTTCTTTATTATTCTCGCACTCACGCACAGTTGCCAAGAAGTTACTTTCCTAGAGATCTACCCAGCAAAAACCTTATAAGAATATATATATATATATTCTCCACTATAAGCTCCACACGCAATCAAAATGTGAAGCAAGATAAATAATATATAAGTAGAAGTGTTACTATCGCATGCCATAAATCCTCAGAATTTCACAGTAATAGCGTTACTTTCAAGATGGTGTCGTTGTGACACTACCCGAGGCATGCAGGTGTGTCTAAAGACCGCGAAATTATTCACAGTTGCATCGTCTAAGTGGAAGGGATTTAGGATTCAAGACAATGTGAAGGTAATGGAGCGTGTTAGTGCTGGAAATGTACGTTAGTAGAGACAGGCGAGTCTCGTCACAGCCTCCGTAGTCAGCAACCTGCCGCTATGAACTGTTCTCCGAAAGACCTATTATAAACAGATGGTTACAGTGGGGCTAACACGACGGCGAATAATGAGATTTGTTCATGGGACGTTCGGTAGTCACAAACCAGTTAAACCCTGCTGTTATACCGACATACAAAAGGCGATCGAACAGAAAAGGATAAACATTGCATGTCCACAGATTTCATTAACATCTGATGATATCATAACGCTTGACTGTGGATGATCAATGAGCAAAATAATTTATAATTCATTAGCCCAATCAACGCCAAAGTTTCGTAATATTATACTACCTGAAGCAACACAAAAGTAATTAACCAGCGTTCAATAGAAATATACAAATTTCAAATTTTTTTAGTTCGAAGCACATACCTATTTAAAAAAAAAATAGCAACGCACGCAAGACATTACGAAATTTACTACGAACTAAAAGCCGTAGAATACCTCAATTATTATATAATAAAACAATTTGGAAAATAATTTTCCGTGTTACACAATAATAAATACACGTAAAATAATCATTTTTAAATGAAGCCAACTGGGTGCACACTAGTTCCTAGTATATTTATTTCAACTTCTCTACATGTTTCGGGCAACTATGTGCCCATCATCAGGAGAACTTACTGTATCTATGCAT
>Ga0123352_10013708_pt1 | contig 12871 bp, 6 predicted proteins | sample TergutLab28metaG_FD_89700 | JGI IMG/M metagenome (GOLD analysis project Ga0123352, IMG submission 89700) | Labiotermes labralis P1 segment gut microbial communities from Petit-Saut dam, French Guiana - Lab288 P1 | ecosystem: Host-associated > Arthropoda: Insects > Digestive system > Gut ... | reverse complement strand
AACTGCAACTGCAAAGAATGTCTGCCAGACCAAGTTGAACATGTGGAACTGGTTTGTGCTGTCCACACTGAAAAAATTGCAACACAACCACCATACCACTCGCAGAAGACTAAGCATCTTCGCTCCCAGGAAACTGAACTAGCCAGTCTTCTCAAGAGTTGCATTGTGCAATAGTTGTATAGTTTCCAATGTGTGATTTTTTTTGGTCATTCAGATGGCACAGAAGGTCAACGAAGCCACTGACTTTGCTTTTGTACAGTTAACTGAGCAGCAGCCAGACCTTTATGACAAGAGCCACCCAGAGGGAGAGAGTGGATCTGTCATGGGAAAGAATTTCACATGACTTTAAGGAGCCTGATATTTTCAGATTAAAACCTATAATAAAACTGCAATACAGAGTGCGCTAATGAAGGCAACAAAAAGAATACATTGTGACCTTGGTTGCTTGCAAGTTATCATGTGAGTTCTCATACTGCATTTAACTGATATAATCCTGTTGAGGTGGAATTGCTCCTGCAGGCATTATGAAGTAATCAGCCAGGCTTCTTCTCATACTAGCAACCGCAGTGATTACAAGCAACCGGTGCTTCGTAAAGGACGTCGGTCAAATGACTTGGATTGTGTTGATACATGCAGTGTGGAATGCGTGAAGCAACAAACTAAGGAAAACACACCAGACCCGGAAAGGGAATTTTGCATAGTCTGCTTTCTGACAAGAAAACATTGAGTGCCAAGCAAAAATATATTTTTTACAATAGGCATTGTAAAACAGATTTATGAGATATTAGACAATATTGAAAGTGACAATCGTCGATTTGGTTTGTGGTAACATCCATTATTTACTTCTACACTGAATTCTCTTCAAGAATAGCGGGATACCTCTGAGTCATTTTGAACTTATTGGGAATGGAACTAATAATGATGTTAATAATAATGGTAATGGACATCCATATTCATTAAGCATGCATGACGGACACTGTAATGTAACTGCCCTCCTAAATTTTGCCCGACTGAGGGTTTACAGTACGTCGCACACTCGTCAGTGAGCTCATATGCATCTCAAAGAATATACAGGGGGATAGGAACCGCTCTGCTTGATAGTTGTTATATTACATAAAATTACACTCTCCTCATTTGTTGAGCACGTGCATAAACATGTAATTTCGGATTTGATCACTACAAAGTTGTCATTATAATCTCTTCACAGCTCTGCTTTCTCCTAAACTCTTTACTCTGTGAAGTCTAACAACTGAGAGATGATCTGTGCAATTGAGTGTCCTGTTCTGGAATGTCTCTCTCTTGTCAAGGAAGCAGGTAGCCTGCTGTGAAGCCCATCTGAAAAGTATCATTCGAACAAAGGAACACCTGACTACAGCTACCTACCGCTATACAAGAAAGAGAATCCAAGCCTTCTATGGAAAGGAGGTGTGTTGGACCTCTACCCCATTTATCTGCTAGGGTTTAGTGTGGAGAGCAATTAGAGGTTTGAACTGCTAAACCCCTCTGTGCATTCCAAAACTGAATACGAAACTTTACTTTCCTTTATAATTTACAATGGCTAATGGCCAGATGACCAGTTTATCTTCTCATCTGCTTGATCGCCTAGTCTGAGACTTGAACATCCTGGCCGGTTTTACAGTCCCCCATAAAGATGAGACGGTATGCTTCGAGGCACAAACATGCCACATTAGCTTTTTCAATCGGATGGGGACCGCGGTAGCACAATGGTTATGGTGCTGTGCTACAAATCGGAAGGTCGCTGGTTCGATCCCAGCCAGTGTCCGTGGATTTTTCATTAACATAACATCCATCCGATCGCACTATGACCCTGGGGTCGACTCAGCCTCTAACAGAAATGTGTACCGGGAGTATTTCCTGGGGGTAAAGGCGGCCGGTGCGTAAGGCTGACAATCTACCACCATCCTGTACCGTTGTCACGAAATCTGGGAGCCTTAACTTCCTGGAACCCTCTGGGTCAGGCCAGGCCTTTAATGGGATTGCTTTACCTTTTTATACTTCGTCGGATACTGCTTGGCCCTTGGCAAGAACAAGATCGCCTACTTTGCGGTTACCACTTCGAAATACACTTCTTCCCCTTTTGGTTCGTTTCGCTTCCTTCTCCATCCTGACATATATTTTCAGAATCTTTTCTTGCAGGCTTTTGGCCGGTGGTTTTTGTTCAGACCTTTTCTTAAGGAATTTTTCAAAGAGGTCAGGCCTAGGACTATCAAATATGAGCTCAACAGGGCTGTAGCAAATTGAATCTGACAACGTTCCATTGAACCAGCCTTAAATGTGCGATAATAGTTCTGGCCATCTTTAATTTGCCCCATGGCAGTAGATACGGCAGAACTTGCGAATTTCCCTTGTACATCTTTCGCATGGGTTGGCTTGTTGGTGAGGCATGATTGAGAACATGACATCTGTTTTCGTGTCTGCCAATTTGCTTTTCCAAATCTGACTAGCGAACTGAGTACCATTGTCGCTCGAAATGCATTTAGGACGCGTCACATTTACCACATAATCATTTAAAATGTTGTTTTGGCAAGCCTTAGTTGTTACAACTTCCAATGGGTACAACTTTACGACTTTCAAAAACATGTCGATACATACAAATATGTATCGAAACCCTAAGCGTCCAACAGGCAAGGCCGATAAAAATCAACGGCACGAAGGTCACCTGGCTTGTAGGCAAATGGCTTAGGTTCTATACTGCACAACTCTTATTCGGATGCTTAACCCGTTGGCAGGTATCACATCGAGAAATAAACTTCCAGACTTTCAGTCCCAGGCCTTATGCATGAAAAGTTTTGGCAATCTGAGATATGCATTTTTCGGTGCCGAGATGTCCCAGCGATGCATGTACGTATCTGATCACCGGGATTTCAAGATCAGTGGGAAGGACAGCTCTCCAGTAAGGGCATGAGTAGAGAGCTCGAGATGGATAGCGCCATAGAAAGAATCATAATCAACGCCGATGTTGATGATGATGATAAGTCAGAATCTACAGTTGTGACGATAATGATGATATACAAGGGATTGGTCCAATCGTCGGGGACAGCGAGTGAAGTGAAGTGAGTTACGGTGAAGTTCTTGTGGATAAAGTGAAGTGAAGTTCTTGTGGATAAAAGTGTCATTGACCTTATACTGAGGGTACTTGATTATATTGTGACTCTTTAATTTGGGTATATCTTGTACACTGTTTATTTTCACTTGTACTTTGGTTGTTTTAAATTGTTTTGTAATGTGTGGGTGTGTGTGTGTGTATTTTGCAATGTGCGCATTTTGGTAATATGTATACTAGCAGTCTTCGACTACCCTGACTGAGGCTGTTCCGTGCTTTTTCCTCAGTTGTGAGGCAAATGCCAGGGTAAAACTTGCAAAGATGGGGCACGGTCCGCACTCCTCCCAATTAGTTGTTATTTGTGTTGTTGTGTTATTTGTGTCGCTCTATTGTTTGTGTGTAAATGTGTACTGTACTACTGCCACCGAGTATCAATCCAACTGCCGTTGACAAATATATCATACCATTGATCATAATACTGGAAACAACTGAACTCACTGTGTCAACAGTAAGTTAAGTGCTATATGGAAACAGTGATGTTGAAACTGTCTAATTTTACTTCTTGATTCACGACTTACCATGCTGCTAGGCAGCTTGTCGTATGTTTTTATTGTTGGTAGTAATGCTGGATAGACCATGTTCCGAGGTATAGTGCAAGACTACTGGCTACCCACTCCACTCACCAGTTTCCCCTTCACTTCCCCTCCCGTGCGTCACCGTGTACCATCAGGTTTCAACTGAGCTCTACTCAAAGCAGCCTGTGCAGAGCGGGCAGGCCTGCGATGGCCATCCATCGTTCCCCGCCCGAGGATCCTTGATGTTCGCCACAGGTTCCAAGGAGAGAAAGATGAGTGTAGCGTATTTATAAAAAGAGTACATACGTATACGTGTCCCAGACACACTTGACCAAATTCAAATTTGACCGCGGACCGCAGATTCGCCTCGAATCGACAGGGACGACGAAAACATTGACGGAAGTTTTCTCGTCGCGGTCCTCAACCCCATAATTCCGAGTTATGTCCGACGATAGAACAGTGAACTTCAATTTTCGCAGAGTGAAATACTTAGTGTTGGTACCACGCTGTAATAACAGTCGAATTCGGGCGTCCCGCTTATAACGAAATACAGGCCCGCAAACAAGACCTGTTTGAACCTAACGGCCTGGTGGGTGGGTAAGGGCCGCGAGACCGCGCAACAGATGCCCTCGGCATGGGGGGTCCATAGCACAGATTCAACGAGACACCTGTGCGGTCTGTTCTCGGGAACAAAATCGTCCATCCATAGACAGTATCCAGCCATGGCCTCCATCTTCACGTGGGCCTCGCAGAGATCCGTGGCCCCAGAAAATATGGGTTAATCGCTGCTCGCCGCTAGACGACGATGTACCCTCTCCCATGTTTATTGTTTGTGTGTATTGAAAGGGGAGAGAAAAAATGTTCAATCATATGATCCAAGCTCTGACAGGGATAAACGCCGGGATCCACGTGACGGTATCGGCTCAGACCTGCGCAGCATCGTGAGTGTCAGTGAGCCTTGTGGCGTAGACAACAGTCACGGTTACCTACGAAGTGAGAAGAGAGGGCCCCAAAAACATAGCAGATCAAACTGCACCTGACAACTGTCCTCACATTTCACATCTACACTGAATATTTTTTTCCCTCCATTAACCTTTTCATTTGACCAGAATATTTTTGGAATGTTTCCTGATAATATTCCTCAAATAAAATGACTATTTCCCAAGTCCATACAGAAGAAATTGCCCGGCACGGGCATATATATCCGATCTTTCGGCGCACTTCTGAGTTTTTTTTTTTCAACACACACTTTTGCCACAACCTGCGGGGCCGTGCAAAAATAAACACTTTCTGGTTTTCCCACTAATTCTATCGTTCCACCACCGTATACAACAAAATTCCCAACCTGATTTACATTTATCAACTGGTCTAAGAATTGGCTTATTCCCTCTCCTTTTTCCCCAATACCTCGTGATGCAACTTTTGTAAGAAACGCCATTTATCGTGGTGTTGCAACACAAATAAGTCACTGAATTTGAACTTTTCTGTATTACAAGCCCAATAAACTGACTTGTAATTAAACGATAATTTATGAGCTGGCACATTGAAATGTGGCACCTTATCTTCTTTTGTAAAGTGAAGTAATGTTATTGAACCTGTTCTAGCGAGAGCAGATAAACACTAGTCTTTTTGCACGTACCGTGATAAATTAGGTTAATCTTGATCATCCCGTCATTGATCATACCTACATTGACGTCCGAAAAGATCTGTGTTTAACGTTTGGGAATGAACACACGCAAGGCGCCCGTGGAAGACGCCCTGATAGTGAGGAGTATAGATATCCCGTACTTGGCCCACTACGTTAAGTTACGGCGGGGGACGGGCGGAGAGTTCAACTTAGGTTAAACACGAGCCGGGCGGGGGGAATCCTCCCCCTCAGGTTTCTCTGCTCGAGGGACGACTACTTTAGGTTTTACTTATGTCGTCATCGTTGCGGCCAGGCGCCATCTTTTTTTATACTCGGCTTTTACTACTAACGGAATGTTGTGTAGAATAGGCAGACCTGAGCGGGGCGAAAAATTGAGGATGAAAGAAAATGTGTACTGAGGAGCTTGTAGTTGCATGATATTTCTGCTTCACAGAATATTAGTAGTGTGTTCAAATCAAATAGGACAAGATGCATGGGGCATGTTGCATGCATGACTGGTAGAAAATATGCATGCAGGATTTAAGAATTAAAACATCAAGGAAAGAGACCATTTGTTAGATCAGGGGATGGATGGTTTAAGAGTAAAATGGATCTTAAAACAATAGTGTGGTGTGGAGTTGATTTGTCTGGTAAGGTAGGGGCCAATGGGGGGCTGTTGTGAGACCAGTATTGAACCTTCATGTTGTATCTGGTAAGTTTTCAGAGCTGCCAAATTTGTGTACACTTCACAAAAATAAAAAGAACGTTGAATGTCACCATCAGATTTTAACATATATGTCTTCCACACCTCTAAACTTCCGGTAAATATGTGGAGCTGTGGGGAACTTTTTCTTTACCATGGCAGTCAGTATATCAGACATGGCTGACTGAGAAGGTTAACTGATGCCTCCCCCCCTCATCCCAAGAAAAAGTGAAATATATTCATCAAAGTATTCAAAGAAAATGCTTTGTGAAATTGCATCTGTTCTGTGATATACATTAAGTACAGGAATAATAAAAGTTAATTAGCACAGTAGACCCGTGAAAAATATTCTGTTGGTGGAAAACATGTTGTATTCATTCTTTTGGGTGATACCCCTGCCTCTGAATTGTTCAGACACCGGGGAAGAACCAAAAAGAAAGAATACGAGACTCAGAACATGACGAAAGTTTGAAATCAAGGATGGAAAACATGTTCAGTACATGACAACAGGTGAATATTGTACACAGTTGAGCCACACTGCCAGTAGGATCATTGTTCTCATTATAAACTCGCCTTTCAGTATGTATGCCACCTGCTGCAATATGATTCAGGAAGTTGCCACTGGTACCACTGTATTTCCCAAAGCTGGTGGCACAAAGCATCAACAAAACTACATAAATGTGTAAGGATTTTCATTTATTACATGCAGTTTAGCCTGAGGTATTTTTTATTCATGCTGTAGATGAGTGTGGAGTATTAGTGGAATGTTAATTGACACTTGAAATTGAAATGCTTGGAGAAAAACATGTCCTATGCCACTTTTTTCACCAGAGATCCACATGAAGTGCACTGGCATTGAACCTGTCCATGTTGAGAAGCCAGCAAGTAGCTTCCTGAGCTGTAGCATGAGTTATGTTGAGTAGGATTTATCACTGTTTTTTTTTTTTTTTTGGTAAGATTTTGCTTCTGGCAGTTTTGCTTATATTTAAAAAAATTGTTGTCAGGATTGGAACTTCATGTTCTTATTTCATCTGCATGGACACTTTAATATTTTTATTAATTCTTGTGTTCTCCTCTTGTTAGAGAAATTAAAGATCTTTTTCTGCATGAGAGTTGTGCAAAGAAGACTTTCTTGTCATGAATACTTCTGAGTTTTATTTGTGTCTGGCAGAATTGGACTATACTAGATCTTTTCAAACTCCTTTTTATGTAACTGGCTTTTTTTATTATGCATATCATGTGGTAACAATCCAGTGAAGCAATCTTATGCACCTTTAACAAGAGAGTTGTGAAAAATAAATCAACTAAATAGAAATATTGATTCATTTTTCTTCATCTTCATAATCATGAGTGTGTGAGCCTAAAATCTCATGTACATGTAATATCATATAAGGATTCAGGGAATGTTAATGTGACATGTTTATTGCTGATTTTTAAGGTTTGGAAAAGTTTAAATGCTAAATGACCTGTTTATACTTCTTTGATATCTTGAAGCCGATACACCACCGGACAAATGTTCAGAAGCACCTTTTGAAGTGTCTTTTGCAGAATGGTTGCAGGCCTGCCATCTTGCATGTCTGACATGCTCTTGCCAGTTCTGAACAACATAAACTGTTGTGTTGGCAGCAGTGTGGCCATACACTTGCATGTGTCTCATAACAGGATTCACAGTCATCACAGACACCTGGAACATATTTTTTTAGTGTACTGAGCAGATGATGGTGCTTGTGGCTTCATAATCTGCCCACTGCTGTATAACCCTCCAGTACTCTTTGACCCATGTGAACCATCTTATAGAGTTTGTCTCTAGGTAAGGCAGTCATTATCAACATATGTGTGAAGAGATTGACCAGATAGCTGGAAGGTAATACAGGGAGTTGTGTAGGGGGTCAATCCATGGGATTTTTTCCCACAACCTTCGTATAGGCATGTGAAGCACATCACTGACTAGCTAAAGCTGTGTTTCCTTGTTTATTATGTGAACTCCTTGTGTGCATAGTGTAGCACAGCATGTAATAAGACTGGTTATATGCATGGTATTCTGGCAAAATCAGGGTGTGGTACCAAAATATTCATCTGCAATCCTACATCTGTAAGTGGTCTTTCAGTTTGTATGTTGGGCACATTAATTTACTGGAGATGTCAGTAATCATGTGGCAGGCTTCTGTGAACATTGTAACCTACATTCTGTTTCCATTAAATGTGGGGCGTTTCTTGACTAGCGATGGAGACTGTTATGCTTTCTGGACACTACTACATTAAGTTTTGTGGGCCAGTTAGCTCATTCGGTATAGCGACTGACTATGGCCTGGACAGTCCGGTATTGGATCCCGGTGGGGACGAAATTTTCCGCCCGTCCAGACTGGCCCTGGGGCCCACCCAGCCTCCTGTAAAATGGGTACTGGGTCTTTCCTGGGGGTAAAGTGTGGCCGGGCCGAGCTGCTGACCACTCACCCCCTTCTAGTGCCGCAGTCAAGGGAGAATAGACCTATACCTCTACCCACCCTCTGGGCCACACCGGGCCTGTAATGGGATCACTTTACCTTTACCTTTTTTTTACTACATTAAGTTTTTTATTACATAGGGTGTATATGTATGTATGTTTGTGGAGTTAATTTATCTGGCTCAATTTAGGGAACCAAATTGAACTATGGTTGCACAAAGAGCAGGGAATTTCTATGCTAGTTCAATCCTGGAGGCTAATTCTGGCCAGTGCAGGTGATTGTTTATCTTGAAGTGAGATATTCCTTTGTGTTTGTATTATATTTAGGATTTTAAAGATGAATCTTTGAAGAGTGAGTACAACTTTATTACTATAATATGTGTGTATGTGTATGTGTGGAAGCGCGCAGTCGTGCATATATATACGAGTATATGTAGTAATTTATCTGAAGATGACATATTGCTCAAAATTTTGTTAGTAACCATGTAATATATATATATATATATATAATAAGTCGTGTTGGCAGTTAGAAGTTTCTTGTGTGTTGATTATTTGAAAGTTAAAGTTAGAGAGTTCTTAAATGAAAATACTGCTGTGGTTGCTTAAGTGTGCACATATTTAAAAGGCAATTTTACTGTAGTGGCTTGTCTATTGTCATTACTTTTCAAAATGTCTTCATAGTTTGTGTAAGATAAATAGATTAATGGGCAATGGGGACTATCCTGTGAGAGTAAGTTAGATATATATGTTTTACGCCTGGGTTATGTTCCTTTAAACATCGCACAAATTGAACACACAATTCCTATTAAAATAGTGTATTTTCAGGGAGTTAGGGGATTTACAGTCTAATCCTATATACTGTAAGACTATACCACTAGTAGTCATACAGACCTGTAGAATATATATGTACTGTATATACACTACATGTAAATTTCTAAAATTTAAGTGTAAGAGACTCACATCCATAACTTTTGGTACAGTTCATTGCATTAGGTCTTAGGTAGTCTTGGTACATAAACACTTTACTTCATAACTTAGCACTTTCTTTAATTCTGTCACCATTATCAGGAATTGTACATATGCTACTATGAGCGAATCAAACATTACAGCATATGTCAACAATTCGTAACCCTTTTTCTAGTTGGTTTATTATGTCTAATTTCTCTTCGACACTGATTGTCTTTCACAGATTTTTCACTTGTATTGTACTAGATGATGTATGTTTATCACTCATTTTACTACCAATAGCCAGTGCTGTTGAAGGAAGAACTACATCAGCTGCTTGTTTGTATCACCAATGTGATCAATCCATATGCGTGATTCATGGTGTGACAGTGACATCACTTTCTAGTAGCCGCCAAAGTAAGATAAGTGCGGGCACTGATCGTCTATGCCAAAACACGTTACACTGAATACGATCGCATCAATTCGAAATGTACTGGCAATTTTCAAGTCGCGTTAAAACAAAATTGGACAAAACGGGACAGGCCTATATATAAACACACACACACATGGGCACATAGCTTTTTATACCTGTTTCAAGAACAGATAGAAAACGTAGAATAGGATAATAAAATAATGAAGCAATGCATGTGATAAACCAGTAAGTATACCCATCAAACACAACTAGTATTTTGATTAAGAAAACCAACAGCTACAATTTTAAACTTTTAGTGAGCCATCATCAGGCTCTATAGGAATACAAATGTGTAAATTTACAGCATCATACGCAAAATGATTCAATATTGAGATTTCAGACTTGTTAACAATTGCTATTTATGAACATCTGCAACAATCATGATATTGTGAAAAATTTACAGGAGTGTTTGTGATACAATGGTGACTTGATAAATTAGCTGCACATTGTATGCTGATATGGGACAAAAACATTAAATCATTAAACATGTAGGCAGTCGTCTTAGATGTTCGTATCTGTTGTAAAATCCAGGGGTATGTTATAACGAACATAGTTAAGGAACTTACGGGCTGTATATATAATGTAACTATTTTCTGTAACAGTAAAATAATAAACTGTGTCATGGTTTATATACTTTATGTGTTTTAAGTAAGGAAGTTGCAGAATATGACCAAACCTAATGTGAATATTCCATGGATAATGCATCAAACTGGGTGTCGTATATTCTCTTCTATGCTCACATTACTGAACAATGTAATGAATTGTTTTATAAAAATATAAAATGTTAAAATATGTTATGTAAGATGTGTTTGGCAGATATATTTATCGGTCTATCATGTACAAGCATGATTCGCATGAAGATAAACGCATGTGTAACTTGGGCTCTCACAATGAGAGAAGAATTGAAGCTACAGATTTGGGAGATTAGGGTGCTGAGGAAAACCTTTGGACAAAGAGGGAGGATGTAATGGGACTGGAGGAAATTGCAATAATGAAAGGCTTCATGATTTGTACTCACCACATATTATTTTGGATGATCAATGAATAGAAACGAGATTGATAGAGAAGAGGTGCATACAGGGTTTTGGTGGAGGAACCTGAGGAACAAGACCACTTTGAAGACATAGGTGTAGAGGGGAGGATAATATTAAAATGGAGCTTCAAGAAATATCAGATGAGGGCGTGGTCTGGTATGATCTGGCTCAATCAGGACAAATGTTGGCCTAGTGTGAATTCCAAAATGAACCTTGGGTTCCGTGAAGGGTGGGATATTTCTTTACTAAATGAGAAACTTTTAGCTTCTCAAGAAAGACTGAGCTCCTTGGAATTAGTTGGTTACAAAATTTTCGTGGGGTATTTCTCGGAAGGTGGCCGTTTGAAAGATGAAATAGCTAATATTGAACTTGTCTGTAGTGTCGGCTTTCAGATTCTGTTGCGTTCTGTTCGTTGTTACCCGTCCCGTACAGATACCAATTTTCCAGTTCACCAAATAATTTTGAATGTTTTGGCACATGCATTCATTTCTGTCGAGTCCCATTTTCCACTCGCCTTCAGTTGCTGGACTTAAGCCATGGCCTTCTGTTCCGTTACACTAGGGTTGGCCATATTATAAAGGTGTGCGTGTCATTCGTGTTTCCGACCTCTTTCCTGTATGTGCGACTGTAAAAAATGTTTAGTTGTGAAACAGTGACATAGTTGTTAATTTAGACAACCTGGATTCAAATGTCGGACCAAGTACTGGTCATCTTGAGGTATTTTGTGGGTTTTTACTCATACGTTCCAGTAAAGCACTACGGTATTAACGGTGAGTTGCACTGTTTTTGTGTCTGCGGCCCTTATAGTTGACATCAAATGCTTCATGTTTATATCGACTTTTATGACACTCTGCTAATTAATGAATATCAAGTCTAATTGAATCGAACAGAGGGACAGACACACAGACTATGTTAAGTCACAACCCTGAACACGTTTGTTTGTTTGTTTGTCTTGTTCTTTCGTTCGAGATTAAAAGGCTCAGATTTTCTTAACCATCTGCATGACTGTCAGCTTGTCAAGGAGGACTCTACTACAAAGCTTCGGTACCCAGAGATGTATTTCCACTGTCCCTATTTGTCTTCGTCGAGGGTATAGAAATAACTTCATCTCTTTTTACGCGTTTTGTGTACTTAAAATCAGGTTACAAAAGATGTCATTATGGGAGGATGGAATTTTATGTCGGCAAACGCACAATGAGAATTCGTTTAGTAATGCTGACTTCTATCGATTCACTTTAAAGAGCCTCAAAATAATACCCTAAATGCGGCACGAGCTGAAAATCATGTTTCAATAAAATTCTGAACTTTATACCTTAATAGAGAATAAGGATTAGGTGCAGGCGTTTAGCACACGACGGAGTGATCAGAACTGATCGGAAAACATCAAGGGAAGAAACTTATTGGACAAATCAGGCGTATATGGCAGGACAGTATTAAAATGTTTACTAAAGATGCCAATTTTAATGGCGTGGAGACTAGAGCCATCTGATAGTAGTTAGGGAGGCAGGCCCTGATCAGGGTAATTCATTACACTGTCTCCCACCCAGTTTAATATTATCCTCTTAGATCTTCCAAGCGGACAGGGATAGGGACAAGTGGCGGGTTCTGAGCCATATTAATCCCCTCCACCGTCCTTCATCTTGTTAATATTATTCCTCTAAGTTTTCCACGCAGTCTCCTTCCTTAAAGATATCCTACCAAACAGTGTAAGCATTGTGGGCCAGGATAGAGTAGTTGGTATAGCGCCTGGCTACGGGATGGGCGGTCCAAGGATCGAATGCCGATGGGGGGGGGGGGGGAGATTTTCCGCACCCGTCCAGACTGACGCTGGGGCGCACCCAGCCTCCTGTATCAGGCCTCTTTCCCGGGGGTAGAGCAGCAGGGACGTGACCTTGACAACCCCCCCCCCCCCCCCCCCCACCCCCCCGGCCAAACAAAAAAGGAGAAAAACCCCCCCCCTCCCCCCCCCCCCCCCCTTCCCCTCCTTCAGCCAAAAATTCCTTTTTTT
>Ga0123352_10013699_pt1 | contig 12875 bp, 1 predicted proteins | sample TergutLab28metaG_FD_89700 | JGI IMG/M metagenome (GOLD analysis project Ga0123352, IMG submission 89700) | Labiotermes labralis P1 segment gut microbial communities from Petit-Saut dam, French Guiana - Lab288 P1 | ecosystem: Host-associated > Arthropoda: Insects > Digestive system > Gut ... | reverse complement strand
GTGTGGGTGTATGAATGTACGTGTGTATGTATGTATGTATGTATGTTGTATGTATGTGTGTATGTATGTATGTATGTATGTATGTATGTATGTATGTGTGTGTGGGTGTGTATGTATGTATGTATGTATGTATGTACGTGTGTATGTATGTACGTATGTATGTATGTTTGTACGTGTGTATGTATGTATGTATGTATGTATGTATGTATGTGTGGGTGTATGAATGTACGTGTGTATGTATGTATGTATGTTGTATGTATGTATGTATGTATGTACGTGTGTGTGTATGTATGTATGTATGTACGTGTGTATGTATGAATGTACGTGTGTATGTATGTAAGTAGTATGTGTGTGTGTATGTATGTATGTACGTGTGTATGTATGTATGCATGTATGTATGTATGTATGAATGTACGTGTGTATGTATGTATGTATGTATGTGTGTGTGTGTGTATGTATGTACGTATGTATGTATACATGTATGTATGTATGTATGTACGTGTGTATGTAAGTATATACGTATGTATGTATGTATGTGTGTATGTATGTATGTAAGCATGTATGTATGTATGTATATATGTATGTATGTGTGTGTACGTGTGTATGTATGTATGTAAGCATGTATGTATGTATGTATATATGTATGTATGTGTGTGTACGTGTGTATGTATGCACTATGTATGTGTGTATGTGTGTATGCATGATGCATGCATCATGTATGTACGTGCGTATGTACACACAAATATACATATCCCACATACTGTAGATCCAAAAGTTTGCCAGAATGGCAGGAGGATGTGAAATAAGCCATAAGTATATTGAAATATAAATAATATTAAAGACATATAGAATTATTAAAACACAGGTGATAGCTTGTACAGTACTATGGATCACACTTAAACATTAAAAAATTCATCAACAGAGTAAAACGGTGTGTGTGTTTAAGTATTTTTCACAAATCTATTTAAATTGTGCATTTTCATTCCTATTGTGGGACGAAGAGTTAAACTGCTGAAAAATTTGTTGCCAGCATAGAATACTCTGTTGTGAAAACATGCAAATTTGGAAGTTTGTTTATGAAGTTGGCTCTTATTGCTTGTAGTAATCTTGTATACAAATGATTTTGTTTAAAAATCTTCTTGGTTATTTGCAATGAAGTTCATTAACGAAAATATACATTGGCACGTAAAACCTCCTAAATTCGTATATAGACTGCTGCATGCAGTTCTCGGCTTTAGCACCAACCGTAATTCTAAAAATTTTCTTTTTAAGGTAAATATCTCTCCACTGTTGGACAACTGATATCACAAAATTATTCCTACCTTATTGTAGAGTGGAACGAAAAATAAATTTGAGAGTTGTAGTGTTACTGTTGTGGGCCACTAATCTGACTGCATAACATATTCCACTTGACTTAATAATGATTTGATCAGCTTGATTCATCTTCCTATGTAGGTGGTTATCAATTTGTGTACCGCATAATTTTGTATTAACGTTTCTATTACATGCTTTTCTTTATAACCAAAACAAATGCAGTGTGTGGCCACTTATTCTTTATAAATTCTATTGGACTCCTTTTGTCAAGATAGGACTAACTTATCAGCAGCACGCCATTTACTCTGACGGCACTGCAATTTATACTGTGTAGAAATAATCGAAATTTTCAGTAGATATTATGACATTAGTGCCATCAGGAAATATTATGAGTTGTAAAGAATTTATTCTCAGAGAAGGTCAATGACGTGTACTATGAACAGTGAAGGCCCTAGAATTGATCGTTGCGGACGTCCATGTTTTTACGTACCCTAGTCGAAAAGACAATTCTGAGTTGCATTTGGTTCTTTTACTTCAATTTCCTGTTTTCTTTCTGTTACATAAGACTTAAATCAAATTTCACTTACTCCTTGAATTCCATAGAAATTTAATTTAGGTAACAAACTTTCATGATTTACACAGCAAAAAACCTCTGCCAAATCACAGGAAGTTCCTCCAGCCTACGATTTGATTAATAGATTTGTACACACTCTCCTTTATTAGTGTTCTGACCAGTGTGTGTTAATATACAGGTAATGGTTTAACCCACTGTACATAGCTTTCTCTTGGATTTCAGAAAAAAAGCTAATAGAGAAGTAGCCCTATAATTTGTCATAATAATGTTGTCTACTTTTTTGTACAGTGGTTTTACTGCTGAAATGTTAAGATGGCCAAGAAAAATACACGTATATATTGAGTGATTACAAACATACTTAGCTTAATGGGAAACTAATGAGACTTGCATAAGAATTCAAGATTTTACTTGTTTCATCAAAATCCGATGAGTTTTTTTTAGTTGAAGGGAATATATTATACTTTTATTTCGGTTTCAGTGAGTCGGGTTATTTTTATGCTAGGAATGTTTCCAGGAAATTGAGTTTTTAAAAATGTGACAGCATATTCCTTCTGTACCTGATGTATATTTAGTTTATGAGTCATTGTTAGTAATAAATTTTTCAAGGCGCTGGCCAAGTTTTTAGCATTCATGAATTTTTCTCTGTTTGTTAGTGATGAGGGCATCTGTTCCACTGAATGTACTCTCTTCTGTCCCTTTCTTCATAATATCCATGTTGTCTTCATTTTGGTATCAGATTTTGCTGTAAGTCTACTATAGTTTTGCTTTTTAGCCTCTCTTGTAACTTTTTTCAGGATGTTACTATATTTAATGTAAAGTGCTTTTCACGTTGAACTAATGTTGTTCATACTAAATGTGTGTAGCTTCTTTTTCTTTATCTCAGTATTTAACCAACTTGATGCACAAAATTTTTGTTTTATAATAAGTTTATTTCATGCCTCTACATGTTTCGAGCACATGTGCTCATCATCAGGAGGTCAAAATTGCATTACACAGCCTCTGGTATCATCACACCAATAGGTGGCCGTCTCGTGCACGAGACGGTGATGATACCAGAGGCTGTGTAATGCAATTTTGACCTCCTGATGATGAGCACGTGTGCTCGAAACATGTAGAGGCATGAAATAAACTTATTGTAAAGCAAAAATTTTGTGCATCAATTTGGTTAATTACTGAGATAAATATACTCAGCAAAACGTCAATAGTGTGTAGCTTCTTTTTATGTTTGCAGGACATTTTATACTTTGTGTAATCCAGTAATTTTATTTTCATTATATTTTTATATTTAATTGGAAAACTAGCTTGGAAAATATTTAGGGAAGTACTCGGAAATGATTGCAACGTAGAGTGTTCTTGTTTTCATAAACAGATCCCCACATTTCTTTTTTTAATAGAGTTTGAAAGTTTGTGATTCTTTTATTATTTGTGAATCTGGTTCATTACTTCAGAGACATTTTGTTTGTTGTGAGAAACCGGGCATTTTGGTCTGACAGACCATCTATTGGGGGTGAGGTAGAAAATGAGTTTAGTGTAATCTTATCCACTAATATATTATCAGTGACAGTACGGGAGATATTCTGAACTCTATGCAACATTTGGTGTTCGTAACAGATTGTATTTTGCTACTTTTTTCTAGTTTTCAATGAAATAATCTGTGTTTGTGTCACCAAAAATTAAAAATTCACTTTCGGTTTATACAGATATTTCGACATATCACCTAGATTCTTTGCAACTTCATTAAAATCTCTCGTAGGAGTTCTGTGCAAGCTTAATGTACTTAAGTTGAATGCTTTAGTTTCTAATTTAACTCACAGGCTTTTAAATCATTTTTACAACAATTATATGAGATATCAGTTTTCTTTTAATGTGGATCTTTTCGAACTAACAAACATCTCCCTTCTGTTGGTTTTGACGACAGAAACTTTATAATACGTAATGTCTAACGTACTGTACCTCGTATGAGCGACAGTAATCTTTCATTTATGTCAGGCTTAGTATGACTTTCGCTAGATGACAGTGCGTAGCATAGACAACAATACTTGCCTATAGTTTAATTTAATATAGCTTAACGTATCAGTCTTGCACAAAGACACTGTTAGAGCTACTGCCCATACAGGCCAATGTCCATCCACTGCAAAACGTACCTGTAGCGTCAAATAATCATTTTTTCCTTGGCCTATTCGGGGATGGGAGCAGCATTGAAATAACAAACGAAAATGATAACACATGTTACAGTCAATGTTTTATATGTTATCTCCATCTATACAGTTTACTGCACCACGCGCAACACAGTTGCCATCTCCTTGTTGGAAAAGTTGCTAACAAGATCCAAGAAAATCCCCATTTGAAAGGATAAGACCGAACGAAGTTGGAAAAGTAAACAAGGGGGACAAAACCTGAGACAAAATTAATCTTATCTCTGGGACTGTCCACGAAAATCCGGGACGAGAGGACGCTTTACTGTAGCAATACTGGCTGTGCATGGGCTCCATATTTTGAAACAGACACAAATATTACTAGTAATAGAGTCCACTCAAATACAAAACGTAAACTCTGTACATTCTTTATTTAATTACACACACCAACACGTGTGTGTATATATATATATATATATATATATATATATATATATATATATATATATGCATGTGTTGGTGTGTGTAATTAAATAATCTACAGAATGCCCGGTGCAATGATAAAAAATCTATACATTCGTGTTTTATTTGCTACGTGGTTCGGTCCTACGTCAATGTTTTATGTTTCTGTGGACTGTTTTGCTACTGACTAACACAACGGGACGGTGTTGCCCAAATACACATATTTTGAAACACACTTGCATGTTTTGATCACGTTCTCATCTAAACGCGTGTGTCTGCGCGTAGGACCTATGTATGGACATAAGATTTCAATCGGTCACACTACAGTTTTTTATGGTAATTCGTTATGATAACATATTTTTTGGTCACCTTGATGAGACGTTGGTCCCCAGGGAAGCCTGAAGCACGTGTATGTAAAACGCGCTTTTTGCCAACATATGACAGTGTTATAAATTTCACTTCACTTACATGAAGGTACAGTTATTAGAAAATTACAAAGCCTACTTACTTTATGAAAATAATGAAAGTTAAATAGAGTTTCCTGCCTTGTGGGATACTACAAAGCCGTACTAATGCAAAAGAAGTCTTTCAAAATACTGGATGAATTTGTGACAGATAAAATGGACTAGACCAGGGCAATTGCGTCTGTAATAGTACAGATGGGCCGCAGTCCATGATTGGTAAAGACGGTGGGAGGTATCGGGCGTATCAGTCGGGGGGCGGTGTGGGGTGGGGGGCGGCAACATTATTATTTTAAATGGAAAATTTTATTTTCCTCACTCAGCTAATTTTAAACTACTGAGCCATATAAAAGGCAATTCAATAAATTATTGTGGTTTCTAAAGTCCGTAATTTGTCAGGGACGACCATTGGACTACTCGCCCCAGGCTAAAAGACGCCTAGCTACGATACTGGTAGGTATGCTTGGCACAAAACGAGTAACACCTGAGGCAAAATTTGCTCACTGCACAATTTATCGCAGTTCCCTTCCTACTCATAATATCTCATCTCAGAGAGAGTTCTGGAACAAACGTTTTAGTAGTGAATTGTGTAAAAATCAGAGCTTTTAATGTCTCTTGTTTCAATATCGAAATCGAAGTGATCACGGTGGCGAAGTGAGAGGGCTTTCCTGAGGAAGTTCGAACTCGACCCTTCCAGTTTGAAAGATGTCCCCTTTTTCTTTCAGCACTAAGACTTGGTTAGCTTTATTGGCTCAGCCCTTCACTGATGAATTATGGATTTTCAGGTTGGCCTCTCAGGTTGAAATCTTTATCTTGCTGAGTAAACATTTAAATTTTCAGGCATTCGGAATGACGACATTTTACATATATAAAAAGCACTGAAGATAATATTCGGATGCAATTTAAACACTTGCCAAACCTGCAAACGAGTGCTTTCAAAACGAAATCATTGTTCACCCAATCGTGAAAGTATTTCTATGGCATTCTTCTGCCCTTTTCCACTAAGCGAGACAGGATTTCCTGCAGCAGCTTCATTCAGCACAAATACAGGAACAGATTTAAACTGGAAACAGATCTACCCCTCAAGGTTTTTGTAATTCATGACAGAATAAAAATTGTTTTCCATGAAGCGGGCTTGTCCTTCTTTTTCAGAATTCATGTGCACGTCATTTGTAGTTTGAGTCGATGCAGATTATGACAGTGCATGTAACGGATATAAATGTGGTATTTTTTTGTTTCTGTTGTAATGACATTAAAAGCTTAATTTGAGCATGTTGAGGGCTCTGTACTGGGGCCACACAGTTTTCCTTCTGTTACGGCAGATACCAAGAACAGAGAGATTGAGAATGGTCGATCAGACGGATGTCAATCAAATTTGGTACTAGGCTGTAAATTAAAAGATGTGTGTGTGTGTGTGTGTGTTTGTTTTGCGAACTTAAGAAAAGTTGTCAAAAACATTTCAAAATTGAGAACAAAAGATATTTAATACAAAACACGCAGGTAATCAACAATTGTAAGTTTCATTTGAAGCATATTTGGCACCTCCGCAACGAACTTGCAAAAATACTGTATTTCTTAATCTATTTGTGTGTGTGTCGCATGTAAGAATTTGAGGATTTGGTAACAAGTTTTCATTGAACTTGACGGCGGTAAATGTTAGTGAAGTTTAACGGCACGTTATAAATTTGATTACAAGCGGACGTGAATAACGGGCACTTTACACGAATGCCTGCATGCGTTTGGAACGTAACTCGCTATATAATTTGTGGCGCGAAAATGCTTCAAATGAAGTTTGTACCGAAGAATAAAACACAATTTTTTTAATGCAATTTGTTTGCACGTTGCGCTATTTCAGTAAGTTTCGTGACTAGTTAAATGTAATGTACGCTCGCACATATTGTTAGTGTAATGTAAGGGATTAATAGTTCATGTTTTTTTTGTGTGTGTATGTGCGGCAAGTGTTTTGTGTGCACTGCACACAACACATATGCCGCTATACGACAAGCTGCCAATCACCTAATTTATATAATGACGTAATCTTACCGAGTGTTTGAACAAAAATACACTATAACTTTAGTTAGGTACAGATAAAAGCTCCCTGATGATGGCCATTAAAGACCGAAACATATAGGCGCGATATTATTGTGTATTTTAATGTAAATTTGAAACTTTTAACCAAGTAAATAAATATTGAATTTATTGGTGAGTGAACCATGTAGATTTCAAAATGCACGTGCAAAGGTAAAAATCAGAAGACACTGTATGAAAATTGTATGTACTACATTTGAGTCATTGTCTTATTTTTATTTATTTATGTTTTATATATTGACACTTCCATTAGCTCAGACTAATTAGCGCTAAAAAAGGTAGGATTATTTGTGAATTGTGACTTGTAACGGATGTTTAAGGACCCGATCTTGATTTCATTTGGGGTCCTGTCCCGAAATTTGTCTAAAGCGAATGAGACAAACCTCAAAACACCATAAATGGGAAAGTGGGTCTCGTGAGGAGATTTGACACCAAGGCCTTAAAAACAGGTAGCAGGGTTGCCGTCCACTTGACCGTAACTTCGGTTCTGCTAGTAATTACTGTATATGGTTTTGAAAGGTTAAAAATATATATATTTAGCTCTTAGACGTCTATTATAAACAGGTATTACTGTTCGTGCTGGCGCAGTAGCTTATGTGTGTGGTGCAAATAAAACATTTCCAAAAAGAAACGCGAATATTAAAAGGAACGTGTGTCTTTATTTTAGAATTATTGACGTCTCATGAATGTTCTTTTCCTTTTTCATTTAACCGTATTTCCTTTGTGTGCATCTGTACCCTACCGTATGATTGTCATTTGTTCACTCAGACGTATACAACTAGTCATAGCGGTACAGATATTTCAGGACATCACACGCAAGAGAGCCAATGGCTCCAGCTCATTCTGTTCACAGTAACAAATCCCTGTTTTTCTGTGTAAAAGAACGTCATTCTGACATAAAATTAACTACAGCCCTACAAACTGTTAAACCGACTCTACTAAATAACACACTAACAATAAACCCGTCGGTTCATCACCGCTACAAGAGAGCCCAGCATTCTTCCAACGTCGTTCACAACATAGTATGTAGATTAATTAGTGAAATAACTACCTCAATAACCCGATTAAGCAGAGTCCGTATCAAGATCATATTCATGCAGTTAGTCAAGAATAATTAAGCCTTTTTTTAGAACCTCAAGTTCCATTTGCGTGCTCACAACAGACCGCGTCTCCTTCCTACCCCGAAACACATAAATCAGTTTGCATAATCCTGTACTATTTATTTAAGATAAACTTCAGTATTATCTATCCATCTTCGCTCATGCCTTCCAAGTAGTCATTTCCTTTCAGGTTCACCGACCAAAACCCTTAAGGCACTTCTTATCTCTCCTGCGTGCCACATGCTTTGCTAATCTCGTTGTCTTTAATTTAATTAACCAAACAATATTTGTTGTACAGAAGAAATAATGAAACTCTTCAGTGCGGAATTTTCTCCTGTCTCCCCGAACTTCCTCCCTTTAAGATCCGAATATTCTTCGTGGACCTCTTCTGAAATTTAACAAATTCTGTTTCCCCCTTAATCTGATGGACAAAGATTCATACCTACAGTAGGATAAAATTATTACGGTGCATTAATGCGATTTTCTAAATAATAATCTTAACTGCTAAGTACACGGAAGATAATAAAGAAATATAATGGTAAACCATATTGGCTATCTGTGTACTTGAAATGAAAATGTTTATGGCAGAGTGCAGACTTGTACACTTCAGTTTGAGCACTAAAATGATTCGGAAAATGAAGCCATTTTAATCAACAAAAAAGGAAAGCAAGTCTTAGAAGACACCTGAAACGATTGAAGGATTCTGTTTGATAATTTAAGTAAAAGTTTTTCATAGGTCCTGTCCTAGGAAGTTTGATGGTTTTAAACATGTGTGTGATGAATTAACGAACAGTACTTGACGTACGTACGTTTCGAATAACCAGTAATAGAGCTGCTCGAGAATCTGTATACAAAGTTTTATCAGATGTGCCTCTGAATACAACCGTACTAAGATTTCAGATATTAAACTAATAAACGCCATATTATCCAATAAAAACATTGCCTTATTGTCATTAACTATAAGCACTATACTATTATATAATCGACGGTATTTCTATCACAAAATGCTACTAAGTAGCTGCAGCAAACTGGACGCTTAATTGTCACATTGGCTTCTAAGTGATATTAGGTTAAAGAAAGTCGTATGTAATGTCTTATGACAGGCATCTTGAAGCTTCAATTACACATCAAAATCAACTGTTGCACAGAGCTTCATGGTGTCGGTAGTTTGTCCGCTTCTTACCCAAAATGTCCCGGGTTCAAGTATGGCCTTGGAGAAATGTTTTCTTGACTCAGGTCCCTACAATAATTTCGGGATACCTTTGAGTTAGCCGGTGCTTCTTATCCCAGTATTTCCAGTTTGTTATTCATTAAATCTTCTAACCATTCGACACTGCAGAATCTAAGCTAAGGACGTCTGCGTCAGGGATGCACAAGTCCCGGACGAAAAGTTGTTCCGGCGCCTAAGGTTTGTTTATTGGGGCCAATTATGTGTGGGTCCTCATTATGGAAATTGCTTCATATCACTCTTCTGGTGTCTAGAATTTTGAGAAGACTCCTAGATTTTCGGATAATTTGTACACCCCTGGTTAAGTTTTCATCACTGGTGGACCAAATAATAGAAAATAGAAAACAGTTTTGATCAAGCCAATATTAAGAGTGATATTTAACATGCTGAATTATTCTGTCATTTTAATTGCGTGTGCTCATTAATTAAGAATTTTTAAGCACGTTCGCAAAATTTGCGAAAAGCGACTATTAGCTTTGCGATGTCATTTTGTCCGTCCGCATGGAATAACTCGGCTCTCACTAGAAGGATTTTCATGAAATTTTATACTTAGGTATTTTTCGATAATCAGTCGAGAAAATTCTAATTTCATTAAAATCTGACAAGAATAACGGTACTTCAAATATAGACGAATATACATTTATGATCATATGTCTCTCAGTTTATGATCATATGTCTCTCATTTTTTCTTATAATGAGAAGTGTTTCAGAGAGAAGTTGTATGGAATATCAACACGCGTTTCATGTTCTACAACTTTTCTTAGAAAATCGTGCGTTTGAGATAATGTGGAAAATATTGTAGATCCGGGGAGGCCACAGATGACAATATGGCGTATGCGCACTTCATGCCGGATATCTAAGGCTACAATTGCACACTCATATGTAAAATTTATTGCTTTGCCATGGCAATATTGGTTTAGCGGACACGCCTCAATATTACGTTTACACATACACTGCCTGTCTTGCTGCTAGAAATCTTAGGCGAGCTGTATGCAGGACGACTCTGGTTTAAAGAAATTAAATAAGCCGTGAATAGATAGAAGAATTTCTAAGAATATACATATATAACATGAAGTACTTCCTGGCCTAAGGCAACATAACGCCGCATGTTATCCAAATTGTGTGATTATTATAAAAATTTTACTCCCTTATCAGTAATAAGAACCCTCGAGAGATAACATTTGGTGTAACTTATACCTGAGGGTTAAAGAGCTTTTCTTAGTTTTTTTGGATTTGTTGAAAATTCGATGTAAGCTGCCATTTTGTCTGAAACACCCCCTTTGTATGTGAGCAGTCTTACTGAACTACTCAAAGTAAGGAGACAAGTAAGTATACTTAATACCTCTTTTAAACTTAAAAGCCTCTGCATTTTTCCACACAATTTATGTTTTTGTTCTCGTGATTGCTACAATAAAAAGCGGAATTTTTAAATATTATCCATACATGAACTTATTATTTAAAGCGTTAGAGACAAGTAAAATCAAGGTAAAGCAGTCCCATTACAGGCCTGGGCAGGCCCAGAGGGTTCCAGGAAGTTAAGGCTCCCAAATTTCGTGACAACGGCCCAGGATGGTGGTAGGTTGTCAGTTTTACGCACCGGCCGCCTTTACCCCAGGAAATACTCCTGGTACTCATTTCTGTTAGAGGCTGAGTCGACCCCAGGGTCATAGTGCGATCGGAAGGATTTTATGTCAATGAAAAATCCACTGAAACCAGCTGGGATCGAACTAGCGACCTACCGATTTGTAGCACAGCACCTACCGCTGTCCCGTTAGAGACATGTAGTATGTCAAAAGGAACGTGTAAATAAACTTGAACAAAAGCAGTTTTAAAATGTCCAGTGGAAGGATGTTACTACAGACACTAAAGACTAGAGAGCGGAAAGACTGGATTTTCCTAACACATTCGATTATAAAACTCAGCCAGTCCGAAGACGTACCGGCCGTATGTATGTGCTTAAGGCGCTTTTAAGCCCAGACATGTATACACTGATAGATGCGTCTATTCTTAGTGTGACGCAAGTAGTGGTTCGGATCTTGACAGCATACAAGAGTCGAGTTGGAACCAGTCCCATCAATCACTGCACAAGTGGGTATAATGTATTAACAAATGAGACACTCAACGCTACTATTGACAAAAGAGTGAACAGAATGTTAATATAATCCCATTTCTTTGCGTTATTCCTTTAAAGTACACGAAGATAATATATGTAGGAGTAGTAGTATAAACATCTATATTCATGCATATTACGCATCGCCGAACAGGATGTGCGTGTTATTTTACATTACATTGGGCGTCAACGCTAAATATTTTTGTCTACATGTCCACAGCACAGCTACTGTATATGCGCTAAAATCGCAATCTGTAGATTTTTTCAAACCTCTTTAGCGCAAAAATATGTTGCCTTTAGATGCATCATCCCCGTTGTGTTTTATGCATATTAGGAGGGGGTAGGTACGTCAAAACACAACTGTCTTTGTACCTGTTTTATTAGGCTGACGACATGTTTCGGCCACTGTGGGCCATCCTCAGGTCAGAAAAATGTATAATGAGGAAAAACTATAGAGTGTAAGATCATTAGTTGTTGTACATATTCTGAACTTTCAAAGGGATCTCGTTGAAAGTTCAGAATATGTATATGTACAACATCTAATGATCTTACACTGTATAGTTTTTCCTCATTATACATTTTGTGACCTGAGGATGGCCCATAGTGGCCGAAACATGTCGTCAGTCTAATAAAACAGATAAAAAGACAGTTGCATTTTGACGTACCTATCCCCTCCTAATATGTTGCCTCATATGGCTATCGCAGTTAAACCATACAACTTGCATTGGAGCAATTTTTAGTATTCATTTTGGATACAAAAATGGCATCTTACAGGAAAAGATGTACTGAACGTCTGTATAGAAAGCAACATACAAGAATTCTAGACAATCTGCAACATAAACCAAGGAATAGATTCTGAGAGACAAATAAAAAAGATAAGAACTCGTACACCGGAATATGCAATTGGCCTAATCTGTGAAATCAAGCTGCAGAAGAAGAATATTATGTTCTTCAGAAAGGCAGGGAACCATATGCCATTCTACTCGGTGTTGGGACCCGGGAGACCATAGTATAAATATTAACCTCATTCAGAAACCTCAAATTTCACTTTTTCGTGTGGTGAACGCTAAAACAAGAGCACTGATAAATTGTGTTTACAGCTTTGTGGGATTAATGTCTTTGTAATAACAAGTTATACACTAACAACTAATTGATTTTAGGTATAGTGTAGTGTAAGGCGGTGAAATAAACTTGCATTTTCAAAATATTCAGCGTAATTTTGAATGATCCGTGCACATTCAAAAAAGTTTGATGTTTGTGTGACCGTGCATCACTGATACAATAATATGAACAGCCAACTAGATGCACCGATAATAATTTTATTGATAATTTTAATCAGCTCAACATGTTTCGGGCGATAATTTCGCCCATCCTCAGGAGCACTAGACTGTGTTTACAACTTG
>Ga0123352_10013698_pt1 | contig 12876 bp, 6 predicted proteins | sample TergutLab28metaG_FD_89700 | JGI IMG/M metagenome (GOLD analysis project Ga0123352, IMG submission 89700) | Labiotermes labralis P1 segment gut microbial communities from Petit-Saut dam, French Guiana - Lab288 P1 | ecosystem: Host-associated > Arthropoda: Insects > Digestive system > Gut ... | reverse complement strand
ATAAAAAAAAAAAAAAGAATTTACCGGGCCGCGGTCTCAACAAAGGTTGAGAAACACTGGTCTGTACAGTTCACCCAAAATTTTCCTCTCCTGTGTTCTTCACTGGTATTTCAATTTATTTTCTAAATTCCCGTCTAAACTGGTGTCGTCATCTTTGTTTGCAGAGACACAACATGTATGCCATCCGCTACTGGGCATGTGAGGCGCTGTGCCTGGTGAATATTATCGCTCAACTCTACTTCATGGACCACTTCTTTGATGGTGAGTTCTTCAGCTATGGGCTGAGAGTCATGACATTCTCAGAGCAGGCACAGGAGGATCGTGTTGACCCCATGGTGTATGTGTTCCCACGTGTTACTAAGTGCACATTCCACAAGTATGGACCTTCTGGTACGATTCAGAAGCATGATTCGTTGTGTATTCTCCCTCTCAACATTGTAAATGAGAAGACATACATATTTCTGTGGTTTTGGTTCATCATTTTGGCAACCCTGCTGTCACTGTTGTTGGTTTATCGAGTAGTCATAATCGCGGTACCAGCTGTGAGACCATACCTGCTGAACGCACGTAACAGGATGGTTCCTCGAGAAATAGCTGCAGCAGTATCACGTAAGACGGACATTGGAGATTGGTGGATCTTGTATATGCTGGGTCAAAACATGGATCCCATCATATATAGAGAAGTGGTGGCAGAGCTGGCCAAGAAGATAGAAACGGCTGCCAGTAATAGCCCATGAGATCCAATGGATATTGAAGGGAAGTGAGAAGTGTTGTTGCCGGACATTGATATAGATTTGATCCATATTATTTTAGCACATTACTGTGTGCTGGTACCAATTGCTCATCTATCTCATTTAGTACTATTTATGTTAACAATGAAGGAAAATCTCAGTTTTGAAAGGAAGGTAACCAGTTGATTTATATGTGATATACAAAGATGGAGTACCATGATTTTATAGTTACTATAAGTGTTACTTTATGATTAGTGGTTCTAAAATACCATATATCACACCAAAACAGCTGTACACTGTCACTTGTGCATAGGTGATTCTCATTCTTTGGAATAAATGTGTAAACTTGCCACACAGTATTCAGAGATAACACTCAGCCTATGTATCTTTTATATGAGTATGTTTGAACAGCATAAGAATGTACGAGTATTGCCAGTAAGTAACAGGAACACTGTTGCTGATGTCTTCCTGTTGGGAGTAATCTCACTGAAGAAGAGTATGTTCTTTGACAGGCAGGTGTGAGAATGATTATGGATAGTGTATGCATACTGAAACAGTTGCTATGTTCCTTAAATTGTATGTAAGTGTAGTAATATGGTCATATCATCCAAGGCAGAACAAGAACACCTGTAAAAGACTAGCCGTGAGAAATACTCTGCCTCCCTGAGCCAGTTACATGTTAAGATTTGTCATCATATTTGACACGTTGAATTTATTTTCCTAATTAGCTGATACCCATTTCACTTGGAAACCTATAATATTGCAGTCACATATGTTACAGATTATACTGATGACAGATGCGGCCAATTGTCCAAGTACACATTTGGTTTAAAAATTAACATATTTTTGTTCAGTTGGGCCGGGGCTATTAAGGGCCGTATATTCATGGGTTTCGATGTAACCCTTTGAGCTTTCAGTGTTCGGAATTTAATCTTTGATGTTTCTTTTCCTTGAATAGAATTTATTGTGGCTGATAAGTATGAAACACACACAACTTTCAACAAACGGTAATACTTTTGAAGAGAGTTTGTAGAATGTTAACTTTTTTTTTAAAGGAAAGGTATTTTTAACTATTCATAATTAGTCGTAACATTTGAAGTCATACGGCAGTGATATATTTGATCAAAACAACAGCGTCAGTTATGTCTGGTAAACAACAGTTACACAATATGACCTTAGGTTTCGGCCCATAACATGGGTCATCACATGAAGAAATGATTTTTATCAACAACTATTACACTGTCAAGTATTTAAAACCGCTGTTACATTTAAAACATAGAGAGATTTGATTAGCACAACGGTAAACTGTTAGCCTAATGTTAAAACGTACCTACTAATAAAAATGTACAATTATGTTCTGAGTAATATTATATGCTGCCTTATGCTCTTGTAATATAGGTATGTTGTATGATGTATTGAAACCAAGCCGATGACGCCTATATATAGGCGTCATCGGCCCCATCATGTGTGCACCAGTACTAATCCATTCGCATACATAATTTTCCTGTTGAATTCAGTACGATTGAATCAGCACCACCATTGCTGCCTGCACGTTAGATCTCACGTAGAAGTGTACTGTACATTTTTAGATAGTGTATTTCATCAAATTCGTTGGCATAACAGAAAGCCCCACCAAATATTCACTTTCATCGAAAACAAACGCTTCCTTCCCACTGCCTTAACTGTAATCTGTTTTTTTTGTATTAGTTTATTTCCTGCTATGCAGTCAAAGTTACCAAGGAGTCTTTTTTCTGGGGTAAAAGCGGTCGGGGCGTGAAGCCGGTCACTCTACCCCAAGTATTGAGGTTAAGAATAAGTGGAGCTATGCAGCGAAGGCTCTTATATACCTTGATGGCGTGCAGGGGGCAACTTTACCTTTTCACAGTACACGAAGTTAGAATCTTAGTTTCTCATTATTATATCAGTATACATTCTAACGTACGGTTCGACTTTTTAAAGGTCAGCGGTTATTCTATGTACCACCAGGTTTAACAATCAAACGTTCTACGTTCTACTCACAGAGTTTGCTTATGTGTTTTGTACGGATCTCAAAGCACACTCCGACTTTTCTCCTATACAACATTAACTTTTTTTTATAACTGAGATGCAGAGTGTTTACTGAACGGTACGAACTGGATATTGAAATGAAACGGATTACGTTTTGTCCTTAAAGGATTAAACGTACTAACCACTTGCTTGTCATGACGCGGTAACGTACCATTCACGCGCTGCTCCGCGACATTTCATTGGACATTGCTTTGTTCTTAGAGCAAATCAAAAGCTCATTTCATCTATCACACTGCTGCCTTCTGATTGTGCTAATTTGTGTTACATGCCAGACGTGCACCTGTTTCTTCAGCCTCAGATCGTACCATGCAAATAATCCACACAGCCCCTCTTGGCATTTTCTATAACCACAGACGTCTGGTACACATGACGTTGTATTCCAGAGAAGGGTCATTTCCCATAGGACAGTCAGAATCTCCGAGCGGTGTGAGGTGGTGGAGGTGACGTGTGGGTAAGAAATTCGCGCAATTTACTTGGAGTAGCCAAGTCAATGAAGATGGCATTGTAGAATGGGTGTATTGCTGGATGTAGGATACAAGAGGCAGACGGGCCGCGGTGGTGGTATGGAAATCCGTCGAGACCAGCGTTCTACCGGGCCGGCTGAGGTTGTGTCGTACAAAGAATTCCCGCGACGCAGCCAAAACGTTTTGTTAAACAGGACATTCAGAATACGTCGTAACCCCTCGTTGCTAGGCGATATACAGGTCCTCGAATTTACAGAACTTAATAGCCAACCCCCAAACTCAGTAATCCGTGTAATGTCAACAGCCCTATGATTGACCGCTGTACCCTGGCATTTTCACCCTCACGAGGTCTTGAGTAATCATTACACTCTCTCTGGTTGTTTACAGTAGCGTATCGTTCCAAAGTTGGCATGTAAAAACATGTAACTAACGTCAGCGTCTATAAATATGAGTGTGGTTAAACTGCACTTAATTCGAATGTCGTATGCACTTGAAATACCTGATCGTAGGTGACAGGTCGCTTGTACACATATATAACAATGGCAAGGCCTTGACTATACGTGTGAGACTTCGTTGCACAGTTTGCGGACATATGCAGTACTCGCTTGGTAAGTTGCTGCCCTTGCTAAATATCATCATCATAATCATCATTGGTATGTTACAGTATATCTGTTGACTTTATGGGTTTGAGAGTCAAAAAAAATAAACTCTTTATGTTTTATACTTTTGTTGCCTAAAAAAAATAGAATGATGACATCTCTTAACAGTGGGGAGCTTCCATACTGTGTGTTCAACGTGAGGTAGAACTGAAACAAGCAAATGTCTGCATTACATTCTGTTTCTAGTGCGTATATTATGTATTGAACATTTTATGTATAATTTATGTTAAATACAAGTGGATAAATAAGTTTAAGTTTTTGTCCTCTTGTGTGATGAGCATGCCGTTTATATAATGTTGATATATATTTTGTAAGCAATTTGTAAGTCATGTGATAAAAAAATAATAATAACAAATAAGTTGTTATTTTTACCAGCATTTCGAACAGTTGTCTTCCTCGTGGAATACATACATTCCATGTAGTGTGTAATTCTTTGCATTGGAACTGCGCATTATTTTGAATACAGTTTTGAATAGAATTTCGATAAACGTGTATTTTAATTTACTGGACCTATTTCCTTTTTAAGTCATGTAGCTCCGTTGGTAGGGTGACTGCATTGGACGTCCAGAGATGTGGAGCTCAGTTCCCAATGATGATCGCTTTTCTCAACCACACCGTTCTGGGCCAGCTCTGGGGCCCCATTTCCTCCTGTCCAGTGGACACCAGCGGCTCTCTCCCCAGGGGTAAAGAGGCTCACCGTTCACGTCCATGTACAGGTGAAGGTTAATGTCTGGAGATGTATCTCCACTCTTTCACACATGTTCATGTAATTGTCCTGAACACAGCACAAGAACCCTGTTTCATACCTTCCTTTCTTTCCTAACTGGGTATTCTAAAAGTGGAATTTGGAGTCCTGTATTGACAGGCCCATATTTTGTGTATGTGAATTTAAATAAAATGCGCACATAGGCTGTAGTAGACAGCTCATAGCAAAATTACGTGACGTAAGCAATAGGATCTCACACTGGCTGATGCAAGTGACCTCACTTCACTGTGTCTTCTGTTACCACTTGATAATCATTCAGCTGGGAAAGAAGTCACTTGCCTGTCTGTGTACTTACGGTTTGTCTGTGTTCACCAAATCTTGCCCACTGAATTCAAATCTCCCTAGTCCCTTTTTCTGTGATTCATTTTAAATGTCATCGCCTCATCTGTATTTAGTTCTCCCAGATGTAACTGTCCTGAATGGTGCAGTAACATTTCCTGATTTATGTTCAGGGGTATGGAATTTGATCTGCCTAATTACCTATAACCTTCCCCGGAGTTCCTCATAGTTCCACCTGGCATTCCCCACGTAAATGCCAGGTGGTAGGCCTACCTTCTCATAGGCTATGACATTTTTTTGACAGCCTCCTTCCAAATCCTTACCTCCACATCCACCTGTTTGTCACTGTGCGGTTACAACACCGCAGTTCAATAACCCAATAGGCTAATCAACCAAACTCCCACGATGCATTCCCGCGAGATACTGTATATTAGCCAAAATTTGGAAGCATTCCTTTTTCCACCCATGCGTCCCCCAGTTTGTTCTTGTTTTATCACAACCGTGTGCATTATATGATCAGCAACAACTACAAGAGTTGATTGGCCACTGACTTGATGGCGGGGATCAGCTATAGGGTAAAAAGGTAAAGCAGTCCCGTTACAGGCCCAGAGGGTTCCAGGAAGTTAAGGTTCCCAGATTTCGTGACAACGGCACAGGATGGTGGTAGGTTGTGAGCCTTACGCACCGGCCGCCTTTACCCCCAGGAAATACTCCTGGTACTCATTTCTTTTAGAGGCCATAATGCGATCGGAAGGACACTAGATGGGATCGAACCAGCGACTTTCCGATTTGTAGCACAGCACCTTAACCACTGTGCTACCGCGGTCCCCCAGCTATAGGGAGAGACAGGTATTTTCCTCTGGTACCATGTTCGGACTAGCCGTGGGGCTCTGACAGTCAAATATACAACAGGCAGCAGCGCCTCTGTAATACACGGAAAATTCCTATATCTTGAAGTGTAAATCACCGATGAAAATATACGCTGTAACATCCGCAATTAATTTTTCATATTTGTAATAACATACGCCAGGAATGTGTTTACAGGTTGGATACAGGGAAGTTCATCACGGAATTCCCCAAGGTAAGCCGGTCAGTCCATTGTCAATTTGCCGACTACAGTGGATGTACATTACAGTCAGTAAGTCCCACCACTTTCCGTTGAGTAAGCAACAAAGCGACTTTTAACTAAGCACTGAATTTGCGAGATTGGAGATACTTTCTGGTTTGAAATTCATTCCTACGACCAGGACGCAGAAACGGTTGTATTCTTGTTCACCCCGTTCCTTCACGTATTTTCACTTGCTACTCGCCTTCCTACCATTCTCGCGTAACAGCTCCTTCTGCCATCCGAGTTTGTCTTATAATTTTACATGGCATTTGTCAAGTACACAAAGTAGTGTAAAAACAGTTCCTTTCTGTCTGTACTGTACTTCCTCGCCTACGTCTCTTGGTAAATGAAAGCAATAGAACTAACTTTTCTTGTTCTGGAGTCCAAAAGACGTGTTTACTAAACTTTCAGTTGTTCACAGAATGCTTCGTGATTCGTGTCGATACATAAGGACTTTATTCCGGACTCGAGTCCTATTCGTGTATGTCCTGTTAACACGGATCCGATTCGTAACCGTTAAATGAGCTATGGTGACTTCAAATTTAATAATATACTGCACACAGCTTAACTTGCTTCAGTACTGTGTAAAGTTCAAGAATGTCTTAGATGTTCACACCCGGTTAGTGGCATCCATCAGCACAAAATTTCTCACACCTAACACCTTTTGCTGTTAATCGGCCGTACGTTGGTATGGGCATTGGCGCTACTGGCGGAGACAGTTGCAGGTCCACCGCGAATATAAGTTCTACACGAGTGGAGAAAACGTGATAACTGTGTGGAATATGTCGGACTTTTATTTCGCTTAGGATAGCTCGAGGATCGCAGCGACTTTGGCTGCAGTAACGCCATGTTACTCCTCACAGCAGACAAGGATGGTGTGATTCCGTAATAAAAATCTTCAAAACGCCTAAGGCCATGTCTTAACGACCACCACCCATGTTAGGAGAACATTCCCTTGAAATAGCCGCTAGCGTAAAAAGGAAAAAAATATATTTTTTTAAATCACGATCTTGCCTATATTTCATTACCCCACTAAGAAATAAGAATGGCCTACATCCAAAATGATGGTACTATATGAAGCGCATCTTATGGTGTCTTCAAACCGTTTAGTGGTTAGCTCTGAGTTAGCAGAGTCAGCAGGCTACGGGTTGGGCTACCAGAAAATCGGTACGGTATTCGATTCCCGGCAGTTAAAGAGATTTCTCTCTTCGAAGGGTCCAGAACGATTTCGGGGTCTCTACTGTTTTATCCAATAGGCACCAGGGACTCCTTCCCCATGTCAAGCTGACTGCTCACCTTCATGTAAATCCGAGGTTAAGACCGTAAAACCGTCTCCACTCCCACAAACGTCTCAGTTCAACAGCCTATTTTACTTGTTACATTTGTATAATAAAAACCAACTTGATGCACTATTTATCCTCAGTTTATTTAGTCAGTCAACCTCTACATGTTTCGGGCAAATTTGTAGCCCATCATCAGGAGGTATACTATATACGTGGTACGTGTTGTGCTTTTCAGTTGATTATCTGTTGGCCAACAATGAAATGAAAAGCACAACATGTACCAATTGCTGTATATACCAGTATATAGTATACCTCCTGATGATGGACTACAAATTTGACCGAAACATGTAGAGGTTGAGTGACGAAATAAACTGAGGATAAATAAATGGTGCATCAGGTTGGTTTAAAATACACCGATGTATCGAGATTCACGGTCAACAGAACATAAAATTTATATTTTACCTTTACTAATGATCGATATTTTGCATCCTGTGCAGCTGATAAATTGTCTTTAAATAGACCGAGGAACAACAACAAACTACCCAACTTTGCTATCGCGCACAAAGCGAACGATAACCCAGACTAGCCTTATGATCGACAGTCCGTGCACAGACGGGCGCTATCCGTGGTTGAAGTCACAGGATTCTGAACATCGAACTGAGAACAGGCCTTTCAAGGGCCAGCGTACTAATTTATGGTTTACATAGTAGTGGTATACTTTAAGAAGCAACACAGGCAGTGTACGTACAATGTAGGAACAGCGCGGTGGGTTCGGAATATTGCATCATGGACTCTTCTCAAACGCAATAATATACGCAGCCAACTAGATGCAACAATAACAAATTTTTATTGATAATTACAATCAGTTCAACATGTTTCGGGCGAAATTATCCCCCGAGACGTGTTGAGCTGATTGTAATTATCAATAAAAATTTGTTATTGTTGCATCTAGTTGGCTGGTTATATTATTGTATCAGTGATGCACGGTCACACAAACATCTCTCAAATGGATGCACGTGCAAATCAATTGGGGTCAAACATGTCACTCGCAATTGTAGACATGTTATATACAGAATGTTGTTGCTATTATTAAGGTATGTTATTATGCTTCTTTTATTGTCGATTTTGGCTACGCTAGAGTTCTTCGTCATACGTAAAGTCAGCGCTTCAGGCAGTCGGAATATTTTGTAACTGCTGAATTGCAGACTGTTTTCGCAAACAATCTGCAGGTGCACTCAAAATACACGTGCACAACAAACTTCACATTACTAAATATAAGCAAGAACTTTTAAAAATTGGGAGTGCGAGCCTTTTATTTTCCCCTTTATGCGTCACTTAAATCGTAACGTTGGGGGTGGGGGGATAGAACTCGATGACGTAAGATCACAAAGACTGCTCTCTCGATTATCACGCCACACAAGAACTGCAATGTGCTGCGCATGGGGCCATGTTTTAACTACTGTCAGCCACGAAGCAATAAACACAGAATATTACAAACTGCGCTTTCGTTTTTTTGCCCAGATCACCCGGATTACAATTCGCATCCATGTGGCGTCGTCGTATGTGCAGATCGTGAACCGTGTTCCGTGTAGCTTATCTCGTAAACGGCCTGATACCTTCATAAAGGTACGCAGGTGTTCATGTACAGTTTCACCCAAATTTGAATTCTGTCGACAGATTTTAGTAAAATTCCCGCGCGAAAATCCGTCACGTTGGAGCCAAGGCGTTACACACCGACGGACAGGCGGACGTGACGAAGTTAATGTTCGCTTTTGACAGTTGTTGTGTGAACGCGCCTGAAACGCTTGCTAGTTGGCCTCTTGTCTAGCAGGCTGCCTCCATCCACAGGATTTAAGAGTGGCAGATAGGTACCAATTACCAATTACTACTATTACTACTACTAAGGTAAAGGTAAATCAGTCCCATTACAGGCCCGAGGTGCCCAGAGGGTTCCAGAAAGTTAAGGTTCCCAGCAGTGGCGTACCGAGGGGGGGGGTTCAACCCCCGCCCCCGTAATTCCGAAGGCCCTCCAAAATCGTGCCAAACTCAACCCGATTGTGAAAAGTGTTAAAAATTGCTGAATTTAGTACGCCAACACCCGAAGATGTTTGGAAAAAGGCAGTAAAATTCTAAAACTACCTAAGTTCGCAATTGTTTTGAATTAGCAATGACAAATAAATTGGTTGTCATCATAAATAGTCTTAAAGTACCAAAAATTAAGAAACTTTTACTATGTGAAATGAAATTTCTTGTACCAAGTTACAGCTGCCTCCAGAACCCTTGACTAGGGGGTAGGGGACTACCGCCCCCAGATCCCCATTCTCTCTGTCCTCAACTGAATTTGTTGAACCTCACCCCCGAACAAAATTCCTGGATACGCCACTGGTTCCCAGATTATGTGACAATGGTCCAGGATGGTGGCAAGGCTTTTTACCCCCAGGAAATACTCCTTGTACTCATTTATGTTAGAGGCTGAGTCGACCCCAGGGTCATAGTGCGATCGGAAGGATTATGTCAATGAAAAATTCCAGTGACACCATCTGGTATCGAACCAGCGGCCTTCCGATTTGTAGCACAGCACCTTAACAACTGTGCTCCCGCGGTCCCCACTATTACTACTACTACTACTACTCACTACTACTAATTTTTCTTCTTTCCCCTGGTGCCCTTTCAGGCGTCGGGTTGCATCAGCCAGATCCGGAACGATTTCCTGCCCATCGCCAGTCTAGTCGCCGCCAGCAAGGTCCTCCCATTTTCCTCGTCACCTTCCACACACGCTCTACCCATTCTATCCTTGGCCAGCCTCTTCCCCGCGACCCTCGTCTCGTTTACTATACTTGCCGAGGCTACCTGTTGCTACCCACTCTAGTTGTGGGCCGGGATAGCTCAGTCGGTATAGCGACTCGCTACAGGGTGGGCGTTCCGAGGATCGAATCCAGGTACGGGGGCGAGATTTTCCGCACCCGTCAAGACCGGCCCTGAGGCCCAACCGGCCTCCTGCATAGTGGGTACCGGGTCTTTTTCCCGGGGGTAAAGCGGCCGGAGAATGGCGTTGACCGCCCACCCACATGTAGCGCCGATGTTAAAGAAAGAATATAGCTATACCTGTATTCCCCTTCTGGTCCTTTATGATCTGTTCTAGAGTGATCCAGCCTACTTAGGTACCCAAACCATCTTAGTTCCCTCCTATCAACCATTTTAGTAACTGGCTCTTGATGTAGTGTTGCTATAATTAGACCACTTCTAATTGTATCTCTTCTTGTTTTCCCCGTGCATTTTCTTCAGTACCTCATCTCTGCGCCTCTAATCCTACTTTCATGTTGTATTAACATCGTCCATCTTCCTGAGTCACTGAGATAGTGTTAGGAAATGAACCGTTTCATAATTTCTCACATTAGTGATGCTGTTGATTTCCTTCTTGCCTGCGATTGTTTATTTTCCAGTAAACTTTGTTTGATTTTTGCACAATACGCCAACTACACAGCACCTTATCCCAGAATATCGTAAACTGTGTTAAGTAAATGAACAAAGGTCTGCTGTGGTCCGTGGGCCGCAAGGCGGTAACAGCCAATAAGGTGTGTTCCAACAGCATATCTTCCAGCTGTAATGTATTGTCGTTTGTTAAACGATGGAACCCTGTTTTTATACTTTTAATTGTATAGGAAGATACCGATTACTCCCGTGATAATTGATACTATCACCGTGACCTTAAGCACCCCTACTGCGAGAAGGAATTACCGCATACCAGCGATCCTCTTAGAATGCCTTAACCACCGGCGTGTTTATGCCCTCAAGTGTATAAATTTGTAAAACACGTAAAGACGTCTACACTCTGTAATCAGTACCGATCATGTACGAGTTATATAACCCACAATACCACGGGAAGACGCATTGTTTTTCTTTTCTCCCATACTCGAATCCTCCAGTCAATTAGCAGTTCATGAAATTTCGAAGTAAACCTATGCCATAATTAAATATCGTACCACGAAGACTTTTGAGGTAGAGGAGGTACAGACCGGTTGAAATGTGATGGCATACGCGCAGAATCCAGATTTCGTCTTTTGGCGAAACGGACGAGTTCATTTAAATCGGCGGGGGCGTCAGTTCAGTGGACTACTGGCAGCCGAGGTGTGAGCATCAGCGGTAGTAATGCTGGATACACCATGTTCCGAGGTAGTGTGAAGGGTACTGGCTACCCACTCCATTCGCAAGTGTCCCTTTCACTTCCTCTCCCGTGCGTCACAGTGTGCCATCACATTTGAACTGGAGTCTACAGCTGCAAGTATACTGAACATGGATTCAAGGACTGACACCGAAACAGGCGGTTACGTAATCTCCAACAGCTGGTCTGACCTCCGATAATCGAACATTGATGGTCCAGCCCGTAGACCAGTCAACATACTGGCGGAGCTATCGAAGTTCATGGCAGCAGTGAAAAAGGTGTGCTGCCAACTTCAGATTCTAATACTTTTGCGTGTTTTTTTTTTTTAAATAGTCTCTTGCCTCAGTGTTTTTTATTGTGCAACACAAAGAAATTGTTTACAACCAACGCAGCTCCATGGTTTAAGAACGTATTTATTACACATGTTGTGTGTGGAGGCGCTGACTTTGTAAATGGAAGTGTATCCCGTTGCGCGGAATGACTGACGTTACAATAATACCGCCAATATATTCAAATTCAGTTTTGGGTTCTTATATCCGTAATACGTAGCGACTACATGTAACTTTCAACGGGTATCAACAGCGATGGGGTTTTCCATTGGCCCCAACCGCCCACAAGGACTGTCTTGCCGACGGTGGCGCTGGGGGAAAAAGATATCGCTGCGGATAGAGACGGAGTGCTGCAGGCATGTAACAGCCACAATTCCATTATCCCCTCAAAAGGCCACCCTAGGTAGTAGAACGTAGAATGCCACCTGGGGCCTAATGGGACCCCACCATGAAAATGGTTATAACTAATGCTGGCTTTTAGTTTTTTTGGGTTCAAAATGCATGTCTACTTACAAAAGAACAACAGAGTGACATCACTGAAATGACAACCTCATGTAACAATGACATATAACAGTGACATTGTCATTTACCCTATATGATATATGAATTCATTGTCATTTACCCTACATGGTATATGAATTCCGGTTATGTTCAATATTCATTTCTGTATTCAAAAATGTAAATATGATAAAATTGTTTGAAGAAGAACAAGAAGAGTTGGGAAAACAATGCAACTAACCAGATTCATCAGTTTCATCCTTATTCTTGCAAGTGTCACAAGTAACAATCATACTCATATGGTCTTTGCAGACGTAATGTCCACATCGTTTGCAGACAAATTGTGTCTTCACATCCCTACCCCTGCTGCATACATGACGGCGCCCTCGATTTCTTGATTACGCCTCGTAGTCTTCAGGGTCCTGCATGGAGTTTTCTTCAGAATCAGAGACAAATCCGCACATGACTATTGCTGTTTTGATGTTCCTAGGTAGTGTAGAAAGTTCATATCATTGTGTTACAAATGGTGT
>Ga0123352_10013696_pt1 | contig 12876 bp, 10 predicted proteins | sample TergutLab28metaG_FD_89700 | JGI IMG/M metagenome (GOLD analysis project Ga0123352, IMG submission 89700) | Labiotermes labralis P1 segment gut microbial communities from Petit-Saut dam, French Guiana - Lab288 P1 | ecosystem: Host-associated > Arthropoda: Insects > Digestive system > Gut ... | reverse complement strand
TGGGACTCGAACCAACATAGCTTGTTTCCAAAGGCTACTGCTAGCTCGCTTTCAACTGCCAGGGCTACATAAAGAAATATGCTGATAGTGGGACTCGAACCAACATAGCTTGTTTCCAAAGGCCACTGCTAGCACACGTTGAACTGCCTGCGCTACGCCTGCTGACAATAAGAACGAACGGTCCGGTTGACTCATCCATCCTTAGTAGAAAAGCTAGCTAGCTAGCCTTGCACCTGGGAAAGTTAATGTAGTTTAATTAATGTTTTAATTTCAAATTAGGCAAATGTATTTTTGTTTTCGGTTAATATAAACGTGGTGTGATTGATTGTAATGAATGGAAGACAGAGAAACGCCATGAATGCGCAAATATGGGGAAAGAAAAACGACTCAAATTATGTTGGTGACTGTACATCACGTGACTTCCAGTTCAGGACTTAGAAAATTTTAGACCGATGGATTTTTGTTCGACTGAGTGTACAGTGAAGTTGGACACATGAGGTTTTGTGTTAGGTTAATGCATGTCTTCTTTTTTGTGTGATGTGTGTCCTGCCATATATTTGAAAATATTGCAGGAGTTTATGAATTTTATGGTTTAGTGCTGTACATTTGCTGACTGTGATGTTCTGAATTTTTATGGAGAAGCAAGATTTACTTACAATACAAAGTAAGGTGGGAAATATTTTCTTTGTTTGCTCTGTCGGTATAGTTCGCGTGCGGACTAAGGCCACGGAGTTTGTTCTGTAATAACTCATCAGTTTGTCAATGAATCATTGTCATTGAACACATGAAAATTTACATTATGGGAATTATAATAAAGTGTGTAACAATTTATGTGTTTTGCAGTACCAGCACTGTAGAGCTGTATTGCCTGTAAAATGCAAGGGAAGCTATCATTAGCTGAAGGCTGCAGTATATCCAGATAGCTGAACAGACACACACACACACACACATATGACTTTGCACAGTCCGTTGTATGGTATGTGCAAAGAGACTTTGTTGTATAATGTATGAGCAGCCTTTCGTCTCACTAAATGCTAACACAGTTTCATTCAGTAACAAACCAACAGACAGATAAGGGCTGATGATAGCAGGTAAATAAAAGTGGCATCTCAGTGTAACAGAACTCATGTTATTGGTGTGAGATGAAAAATAATTTGGCTACATGTTTTGGAGTAAATTATAAGCCATTGTAAGTTACACACACACACACATGTATATATATATGCACTAACATATATACATATAAATGCATATATACATGTAGGAAATAGACACAACAGTGTATTGGATCAAGGAAGATTTTGAGATCTCACGATTTCTGTTACACTATGCACTTATGTAGCAGAGAATATGGTACAGTTATTTTCTGTCAATATGTTAACATGACTGTAATTTTCATTTGCATATATAGATGACTGTACTGTTGAGGTTTTGCTGTTGTGTTGAAAATTCCCATACTTGATAATCATTTATCACATTCTTAACATGGTGGATGGAATGCATTAAATTTTCAGCCTTCCCCCTCGACCCTACAGCGGTGTGCTGGTACCTGTAACATCATGTCACTGCATAATGTTTATTGATAAACCATTGATCTGTTATTGTATGATGTACCGTATATTCTCGAATCTAATCCGCACCCTTTTTACAGTTTCAGAGGGCTAAAAATTCAGATGCGGATTAGATTCGCGGTCGTGAGCTGGATTTTGGAAAAATGATAGAGCTCCTGTACGTGCCATAAGAACAATACAGTACAATAATTTATTATTTTATTTATTATTTATAATATTATATAATTTTTATAATTTATTATTCATCAGACTGGCCGTCATCACTCATAACTGAATCGTTATCCGTCACCCAGTCACAATCGTCTTTATCTTCACCATTATCTTTCCATAGAATGTCATCTTCGGATCCATCTAAAGCATTGCTTATGCAACACTTCTTGAAAGATCTCACAATAGTGCTCTCCAGGATGGCTTTCCATGCAGCCAACGCCCACCTCGCGACTTCTGAAGGAGCTGTGCGTTCGATTTTTCCAGTGTCTGTTAACTCACGCGCAGGATCTGCAATCCATGTCAAATATCGTTGCCTCAACCTGTCTTTAAAGGGCTTGTTAATGGATATGTCCATTGGTTGCAACACTGATGTCATTCCACCCGGGATGACAACAAGCTCAGTTTTCATCTTGCAGAGCTGGTTCTTCACGGAATCAGTGAGATGCCCTTTGAATGCATCAAGAACAGGCATTCATGGTTGATTTAAGAAGGCTCTAGGCCTGCGACTACATACTATTTTCAGCCACGCCAACATCAGCTCCTCCGTCATCCATCCTTTTTCTTGGGCCCTGACTATAACGTCCTTTGGAAACGCCTCTGGTTTGGGTAAAGTTTTCCTTTTCAAAATTAGCAAGGGTGGTAGTTTTCTCCCATCAGCAGTTGCTGCCAGCATTACTGTTAGGCGAAGCTTTTCGCACCCAGTGGTTTTCAAAAGTACCTCCACGCCTTTCTTCTCCAACGTGTAGTTTGGCGGCATATCAAGATAAATGGCTGTTTCATCGGCATTGGCCATTTGCCCCATCAGAAAATTTCCTGTCTTCTTCAGGTTGGTGATGTACTGCTGATAATTCAACAACTTTTGTTCAAAATGTTTTGGGAGCTTCTGGCATATCGTTGTCCTACGCCCCAACGCCAGCCCCATCTGGTGCATGAACCTTATGGCCCATCCTTTACTGGCTTTAAAACGACTTCGAGGAATGTTCAAAGATCTGGCCTTTTTTATCGCCTCCACGCAAAGTAGATTGTAACTCACAAACAGTCCAGTCTTGCGTCTGTCATGAAAGAACATGAAGACTGCTTTATCAGTTTCAGGAAATCATCCTTTCTTGGGTCCAGTGAATTTCTTTCATGACGCCTCACACCTGCTAATTGCTGCTTTGTGTTTCCGCCACAGTCGAACGCAAGTCAACTCCAAAAATTTGCAGCGGCTTTGCGGTTTCCCTTCTCCTCTGCACACCATAGAACTTAACGTTTGAACTTTGCCAAATATGAGAGTCTTTTAGATTTCTGGCATCCCTCTTCCATAACTAGTGTACACGTCAAATTGGACCAAGCCCTCTGTTTACCGGTATTCCTTCAGTTGAAATTATAAACCCCAAGTGGAGTTGAGCAAAGAGACATTTCAATTTCAGCGTAAAAAGTGTGACGTCGTAGCGCAGCCAGTAATTACTTACATTTATTTTGGTATGCATCTGTTTAGTAAGAGGGCATAATCCGAACTAAATGTAAGACAGGCATGAAAGAACCTACATAACATTGGCAAATTACGATACAAGAAAGTTGGTGCTTAGTCCATTTTAGTACTCGTAGTCAAATCTCGGATGACAGTCACACAGTGACTTGGTTTGTTTTGGCTGGGAAACGGCATGCCATACGGTATATCAGCAGTAATATTAGGTATGGTAAATGGTCATATTTCAGCGGGGTACACCGCAGGAACCTTCTGCTACAAAACACGTCGTTATTTAGATGTTCCTGTAGACAGCAGTGCTTGGCAGATTGAATGAGGCTTCATGCAAGGAATGGTGACTGCGTCGCCCACACTGCTAATGTATCGTGAGAAGGTAATGAAGACCCCCTGTTGCATAGCATAGCGAAATAAACAACCAGTTTTCTAAGATTGCAGGCTGTATACAAAGTGCTTTATTCGTGAGGTGCATATGGACATAACTGGGTACAGTGGCCGGAGCGTGAATCTGACCACAAACCAATATATAATGTGGAGTTAACTTGTGGGGCTCTAATTCTATGTCTCTACATGAATGTACAAAGCAGTGCTAATCAGCTGTGGTGCGTTTGTACCGCTGGCAGTTAAATGGCCACTTCAGACACAGCGCATTAGTCGGATAACGGTTAAAGCATTGGTAACATCCAATTTTATTCAATCAGTCTGCCTTGTAGGCAAGGGATGTTTGCAGGAAAGGTGTGGATTAGAACTGTGAACTAACTATTTTTTGGTTTAAGAAATCGGCAAATACTAGTGCAGATTAGATTTGAGAATATACGGTATATGCATTTTATTACATGAAGTGAAATGCATCATAAAGATGTGTCCCTCAATATCTAATGGGAGTTTTAGTTCTGTATGGTATGTGGCTGACAGAGATTTGTCTTTCTTAATCTTTTAGAGCCTACAGGTGATTTTACGTACCATCAGTTTAACATTAAAAAAGTCAAAATGGTGAACACATTGCCTTTACATGTTCTGTGTGGATCTCCGAACAGACAGCATCTTTCTCCGTATACCTCATTAACAGGCTTTTTTTTATACCCGAGGCAAAGAGTGTTTACTGTGCGGTACACACTGAGTCCTTATATAACAGAGATATAGTTTTATCTTTAAAGCGTTAATGTGTTTTTTAAATTGTGACACTGGGTGTTCATCATGGTACAGCAGAGGGACGCAGTATGTTCCTGCAGAACACTGGTACACTTATGGCATGGTGTCATGACCCAGAATAGCACAGTAGATAGGCAGTAAGGGTATTAATTTCGTATATACATGTGATGTTTATTTCATGATGATGGCAGTGTCAGTCTGTATGTTCAGGCACCGAATGCTGGGCTGTCCAGTTGTCTGGATCCCTGGCACAGACCACGCTGGGATAGCCACACAAGTCGCAGTTGAGAGGATGTTGTGGCAGGAGCAGAAACTGACGAGACATGATATTGGCCGTGACAAGTTTGTGGAGGCAGTCTGGAGGTGGAAGGAACAGAAGTGGAGAGTTATTGCTGAGCAGCTTAGAAGGCTGGGACTGTCGCTAGACTGGTCCAGAGAAACGTTTACAATGGATCCAGTAGGTAATCAAGGGAAATATTTACATTGGACGCAATAGGTTATTGTTAATCTCTGTCATCTCTGATCGTGGTGATAACCACAAGAGATTCATGTTGAAATTTCACCATGCTTTAGGCTCATCATTACATAAAGCTGTATTCCAGGCACTGCAAACAGTTCTGCTGGCTAGTGCCAGATTTACTTCACAAGTTTTTCACAAATAAGATAGGTGCGTCTTGCATTTGTTAGTACACTTTTGTTTGGTAAACTTAATTGGATTTCTGTTGCTGCATATTTTTACATTGTCCTTCAGTTCTAGGCTTCTATATGGTTATTTAGAGTGTGACATTAACAGCACACACTTTGTTTGTTCATTGTTCAGTGTGTTTTCTAAGAGCTATTTTTCCTTAGGTAATTGTAGTTATTGGTATCTGGGATCTACACATGGCGTAACAGCAAATACGTAAGTTTTTCTAAGTGGAATTTTGGCTTTATGAACTGTTGACTTACCGTGTGACACCTCGCTATATTCATATAGATGCAGTCTGGACATTGAAGTCTCCTGTGGCTGTTTCAAAAAGTGATAGGTGTGACAAGTGGCAGGTCGATTGGTGAGGGTGTGGCAAGTGACAGGTCGATTGGTGAGGGCGTGACAAGTGACAAGTAGCACTGTATCCTGTTCCATGAAATCTTTTGATAGACTTGTCACCAGTCACAGCCTTAGTGACCAGCGTGACAGGTCGAGTGGTGGAAGGAAAGGAACATAATATGGCAACTGCAAACAAACTTGGTGTTCTGCAAAAGGTAAAACAGGAGAAAGGTGTTCCTTTCTGGTCATTTTGGAATGATCTGGAGAAAAACAAGCAAACTATGAGAAGTGGAAAGCAGTGGCCAAGACTGCTGAGTCACTAAGTTTGGGGATGGGGAAGCCTTGGCAGTACTTTTGCAACAGTCTGTGGTCAGACTGGTGAGGAAGGACATTGGTGTGTGGGTAATTGAGCGTACAGGTAGGTGTGAACTGCATAATATTTATTTGGGTGGTAGGTTCTAGGAAACCAGTGATGTAGCCAGGTGTCTGCCAATGTCATTTCACTCAGTTTTGTAATTTAGTAACAGTCTGTTTATGCTGCTCACCAGCAGGACTGGCAAGCCACATACGAGGTCAGTGGACACACTGTGGCAGCATTACTGTGACCACAGCAGCCATGCCCTCACACAGTGCTCTGAATACACACACACACACACAGTGCACGTCACCCACTAAATGATATTGTCCTCCTGCACCCAGTCAGTGCAGTACTATCTGTAGCAACTGCGTCTCACTTAGAGCACTGCTTTGGTTGGTTTCCCGGTGCGAAAAGTGGCCACCTTGCTGAGAAGTTCTTCCAATTTTATTGAAGTTGGACGCAATCTCTCATTATATTCATACTGCCCTCCAATTCACTATAATTCACTCTGCTTTTCTATAAATACTTTGTCCCTGAATTGCAACAAGTTCATTCTTGCCTTCCAGATCACTGGATCACATACTGACTTAACTGTAACCTAAACACACACTCCTGCTGTATCACACAGTATCTAATTGTGGCTGCTCTGACCCTACTTGCTACCTCAGTCCAAAGGTACTATAAAATGACAGAAAACCTCTTTGTGAAACCAACACTTGTCATAGGCTGAAATTTGCCTGTCATTTTGTTCAGATTTGCTAGTTGCTCGTCACTTGTCATTCTGTAAAACAGACTGTGGTCAGTTTTATCATTCTGAACATTATTTTCACCTGTCAAGACAGATCTTCTTGGTTTGTGAAACAGGCCCCAGGAATTATCACAAAATATTATTTGGTCATCGCTGAGTGACGACCAAATAATATTTTAATATATTTCAGTCTAATAATTTTATGGAATTGTAATTTGAACAGCCTTAATTTTAATAACTCATGTAACTTAGTGAAGCACAAGTTTTTAAACTCCCTGAGGATGACACAGAGGTGTCAAAACGTGTAGGAGTGAACGCCATATAAAGAGAAAATATTGTGATATATATTTGTGCATTAGTCAGTTGTAATAAAAACAGGCCCCAGGAATGATAATGCTGTGTCAACTGGTGTCTATGTACTGACGTTCTGAAGGATTGTATTGCCGTATATATTATTATTACTTGCATCAGTGTGTGTAACTGACTGGTGTTCAACGTCAACTTCCAGTACAGATCATAAACAATATGAACAAGAAGCCATATTGACTGACACATACAAGTTCACATGTTACCTCAAATACACCTGAATTGTAAATGGTTAGAACAGACTTGTGCGATGTTATGACATGTTGATTGGTTATTAGTGGGCTACCTATTTAATGTTTGACCTGGGGTCACATCCTACAAGACTTGAATCTATAGCAGCACTGCGTCTGATAGCCCTTCGCTGATGCCCATACTTAGCCACCACTCTCTCTAACCATACAACTCACGTTCTTAAAGGTGCAGTCTGCAGCTGTCACTGAAGCTTTCGTCCGTTTGTTTGATGCTGGACTCGTGTATCGAGCAAACTCTCTTGTGAACTGGTCATGTGTCCTGCAGTCAGCCATCTCAGATATAGAAGTCAACTTCAAGGATGTGACTGGAGCCACTGCGTTGGAGGTCCCTGGCTACTCTGAACCCGTAGAATTTGGTGTGCTTACCAACTTTGCATACAGACTCTGTGACAGAGGTAATCACTGATTTCTTTTCCCACCTGTTTATGAGAGTGTTATTGGTATGGGACAGCATTAACAAATTAAATTGAATGCATAAAGAAATAAAGAAGAGATTAAATTCAAAGAATGCATGCTACCATTGGTTCCATACTTTTTTGCTTGCCATCTAAAAATGTTAAGACTGTTTTGTGTGGGTGTGAAACTTGGTTTCAAACATTAAGGTAAGAAGACAGAGCAAGGGTGTTTGAAAATAGGGTGCTGGGGAAGATATTGTGAGCTTCAGAGGGAGAAGTAACAGAAAACTGGAGAAAATTGGATAATGAGTAACTTTATGATTTGTACTGTTCACCAAATATTATTTGGATAATCAAATCAATGAGGGTGAGATTTGCAGTGCATGTGGCAGGCATAAAGGATAAGTGTGCACAGGATTTTTATAGGAAAAATTGAAGGAAGGAGATCTCTTGGGAGACCTAGGCTTAGATGTGGGGATTAAGAAGGATGTTGAGCAATATGATGGGAAAGCATGGAGTGGAATCGTCTGGTACAAGACATAGACAAGTGGTGGCCTGTAGTGAACTGGGTGACAAACCTTCAGGTTCTATAAAATCTGGGGAATTTATGACTGGCTGAGGAATGATTAGTGTGACCGATCAGTAACATATCACAGAGTGTGACAATGTTAGTTGCTAACACTGTGTAGCGTGACCGATCAGTAACCTATTAGAGAGTGTGACACTATTAGTTGCTAACACTGTGTAGTGTGACTAATCAGTAACATATTACAGAGCATGACACTGGTAGTTGCTTAGACTGTGTAGCGTGACAGATCAGTAACATATTACAGAGTGTGACACTGTTAGTTGCTAACACTGTTTAGTGTGACTAATCAGTAACATATTACAGAGCATGACACTGTTAGTTGCTTACACTGTGTAGCATGACATCAGTAACATATTACAGAGTGTGACACTGTTAGTTGCTAACACTATGTAGTGTGACAGATCAGTAATGTATTGTGGAGCACTGCTGGAATGATACTGACAGGGAAAACTGAAGTTCTGGTACAAATCATGTTCCACTACTCTTCTGTACACCACAGATCCCACATTGACTAGTGTAGGATTGAGTGTGGGTCCTGTTTGTAGGCTGGCAGATAACTGCTTGAACCATGGCTTGGGCTCTGAGTGGCCTTTAAAGGGCTGCAGAAATAATGATTGATTGCAGGAGAAAGATGAACAAGGCCTTTTTTTAAGTTCTCTAATTTTTGTTTATGATATTGTTGCTTTACGTACCGCATGTATTTGGTTCTAGAGGGAGAGATAGTGGTGTCCACCACACGAGTGGAGACCATGCTGGGTGACACAGCAGTGGCTGTACATCCTCTTGACGCTAGGTACAAGAGTGTGATTGGTGAGCATGTGTGGCATCCCTTCCGAGAGGAGAGAGTTCCTATCATCTGTGATGATTTTGTCAATCCAGATCTGGGAACAGGTGAACACAACACAGTATTTATTTGATGAGTGTTAGGTAATACACTACATGACCCAACAGGATGTGGCAACTGATTGTTGTAAATTAAAGTAGTGCTGTATGTAGTATATGTTTACAGTTGAGTGGAAAATGTCCATTTGTTCTTATTTATGAATAATATAGTGTAATTATAATATAAGTTTTAAATGTAGGACACAAAGGTCATAAGTGTGAGGTCACAAGAATGCACGTAATGTCACTTCCTGTCAGGCTCAAGTATAATCTATTCAGGGAAACCGTTCATTTTGTGTCCTTTCTCTTACATCTTATTGCTTTTATACCTCATTTCCTTGGCTCCTCTTCTTTTTCTGTTTTTTGTTATCCTTTCCCCCTTTTCATTTACCCTCTACAATTAACAGTAGTTCACATGACTGTCATTTGAAGGCTGTTATAATTATAGAAAATGTGGAAGTTTATATTGTCCTCTGAAAAACGGAAGGCAGAGAAGTTTCTGGGCTCACCCATATGTACTGTGAAAGGTATGAAGGTCAGCACAGTTTTCAGAAGACTCTTTGACTACTATTGGTGATATACAGAAGCACAGTAGAATGGTCACAGTTGACTGATTCCACACAGTATTTGCCTTGCTTTTACATTATTGCAGAATGGTATAGCAGTGACCGGATAACATGCTAGCTGACCATCCTGACACTGTACATAGCTGCAGCCAGCACAGTGTGGTTGCCGGTACTCTAACATGCTAGCTGACCATCCCGACACTGTACATACCTGCAGTCGGCATAGTGTGGTTGCTGGTACTCTAACATGCTAGCTGACCATCCTGACACTGTACATAGCTGCAGTCAGCACAGTGTGGTTGCTGGTACTCTAACATGGTAGCTGACCATCCCGACACTATACATAGCTGTGGTCAGCACAGTGTGGTTGCCGGTACTCTAACATGCTAGCTGACCATCCCGACACTGTACGTAGCTGCAGTCAGCACAGTGTGGTTGCCGGTACTCTAACCTTGGAACAGCCAAGCAGCGTTTTTCCTCTTTAAAACACATTTTCTCTTTTGGGGATGTATTTATAGCTCCTGTTACTGCATGCTTTGTGGATGGATATAAAGTACTGTGTACTGTATTTGCAGTGCTGTGTAGTGTACTTGCATTGCTGTGTAGTGTATTTGCAGTGTTGTTTAGTGTATTTGTAGTGCTGTGTAATGTATTTGCAGTGCTGTGTAGTGTATTTGCTGTGCTGTGTATTGTATTTGTGGTGCTGTGTAGTGTATTTGCAGTGCTGTGTAGTGTATTTGCAGTGATGTGTGTTGTATTTGCAGTGCTGTGTAGTGTATTTGCAGTGCTGTGTAGTGAATTTGCAGTGTTGTGTATTGTATTTGCAGTGCTGTGCAATGTATTTACAGTGCTGTGTACTGTATTTGCAGTGCTGTGTAGTGTATTTGCAGTGCTGTGTAGTGTATATGCAGTGCCTCCCCAGTAACAAGCTGACATCTTCACCCTACCTTCAGCAGTCAGCACGTTAATCTGGTCACTTGTGTTGATCTGTTATCAAATAAAACTTCAGCACTGTTTGGTAAGCAGCACCTTCTGTCAGCCAGTGTGTGTACCATCCTGCTGGGGCATGTACCGTCCTGCTGGGGCATGCACCGTCCTGCTGGGGCATGTACCCTGTAACACCATAACAGTTACCCCACAGTCAAGTGCCAGTGCACACAATAATCTCTTTATGCATAAGGTGATCCTAGACTGACAGCTGTAGACTAAGTCATGGGACTTTTATTTTCATGTTCTGAGCACAACTTTCAGAGCATCCATATGAACCTTAAGGTTGTGGTTTGTTTAGAAATGGAACATCTTTATTTGTTGCTCTTAGCTACAGGATTGATATTATGATGATAATGAAGAGTTAATGTTCATTGTGTTCGGTACGATTAGTAAGAATGCAGACGTGTGCGTTAGTATGGGGGCAGCGGGAAATATTGCTTGCATATCGTGCCATACAGTTCAGTGTATTAATTCATTATGCACACCCAAGCTGTTCAATAGCAGTGATGTTAACTTTGTAGTGTGGTTTTACTGTTTGAGACATATTATTGACTTTTGAGGTATTTCAGTGGTTGGATTGTCAGATATAATGGTGCAGTTATTCCTGTGCATGCCATAACAGTGCGTGGGGGCATGGAGAGAAAGGTGCACGGTCTTCTGGTTGATGGTACTGGGGGTACAGCGGCTGAATTATGCACATAGCTTCAACAACCATAGGCCATCATAATACCAGCATGGGTATGGTGTACATTTTGTATTGTATTCAGAAGTTCTGTGTTTTATCTGCAATAGAACATGGGAACTTGATGGCATGGTTATATTTTGGTATATACCGAGTGGCCAAAGGTCACTGTACCCCTGCAATGGCTCGCCACTTCCTGTGGTACACTGTGACAGTTGATGGTGGTGTATGGGAATACTCATAGTATCGTTATGTGTGCACAATATACCACTGCACATGGCAGACACATAAGGTTTACATAGTAAGTGGGGGTGCAATGGCATCTCGGCCACTCTATATTAAGTACATGCTTTGTGGTAGGAGTGAGCAGGAGTTGCGTGTCTGCTTTCAGGAGTGGTTAAGGTGACCCCAGCACATGACTTGGTTGACTTTGGGGTTGGAAAGAGACACAACCTGGAAATGATTTCCATTATCAATGAAAAAGGAGAGCTGAATGAAAAGTGTGGCAAGTTTTCTGTGAGTATCGTGACATGTCATTTGTTATGCGGGTTACAGGGCGCCTGTGAACTTGCTATAGCTGGAGGAGAAAATTTCATTTTGACAAGGCTTTTGTTCCTGTGTGACAGATGTACAGAACTGGACAGACAGCAGCGTGCGTGCACTTACTACCAACCGTCCGCCCTTGGCTGTCCCACAAGAAGACGTAACCTGAAGATGGCATAATGTGAACAAGACAAAACATGTCATATGTCTATTTCTGTACAAGTGTAATACAACAGTAACAGTTTGTGTCAAACTGCAATGTTCTCATCAAAGTTTTATTACCAGCTGATGCACGAAAGAAGTGTTTTAAAAGGAGTATTAAAATTTACATTAAAAATGCTCCAACATGTTTCGGTGTAATCATCATCATCAGGGAGCGCACTACATGGTTAATCTGGCGGTGCGGCTGCATATGCAGACACACCACCAGATTAACCACACCGATGTGTTTTAACTAAGTGTTTTAACAAATCTAACTTTAGCAAGATCATGTAGTGCACTCCCTGATGATGATTATTACAGCGAAACATGTTGGAGCATTTTTAATGTAAATTTTAAAACTCCTTTTAAAGCACTTCTTTTGTGAATCAGTTGGTAATAAAACTGTGATAATATCAAGATGCATTGTACAACTGTGAGAACAAAAATATACAGTGTTCTTCTTTACTTAGCACTTCTCATAACAAAGTGTTTTCTACTTAGCACTTCTCATAACAAAGTGTTCTCTACTTAGCACTTCTCATAACAAAGTGTTCTCTTCTTAGAACTTCTCATGACAAAGTGTTCTCTACTTAGCACTTCTCATAACAAAGTGTTCTCTACTTATCACTTCTCATAACAAAGTGTTCTCTACTTATCACTTCTCATAACAAAGTGTTCTCTAGTTATCACTTCTCATAACAAAGTGTTCTCTACTTAGCACTTCTCATAACAAAGTGTTCTCTACTTAGCACTTCTTGTAACAAAGTGTTCTCTACTTAGCACTTCTCATAAGAAAGTGTTCTCTACTTAGCACTTCTCATGACAAAGTGTTCTCTACTTAGAACTTCTCATGACAGAGTGTTCTCTACTTAGCACT
>Ga0123352_10013694_pt1 | contig 12876 bp, 9 predicted proteins | sample TergutLab28metaG_FD_89700 | JGI IMG/M metagenome (GOLD analysis project Ga0123352, IMG submission 89700) | Labiotermes labralis P1 segment gut microbial communities from Petit-Saut dam, French Guiana - Lab288 P1 | ecosystem: Host-associated > Arthropoda: Insects > Digestive system > Gut ... | reverse complement strand
TATGGTGTGTCTGATATTCTATGTTTTGTAAATATGGTGTGTCTGATATTCTATGTTTTGTAAATATGGTGTGTCTGATATTCTATGTTTTGTAAATATGGTGTGTCTGATATTCTATGTTTTTCCGTTATTACCTACATTAAAATTGTTTTCATGCCCGTTGCCGTTCTGTGTAACGGGAAACCCGATCTATCGACACGCCCTTTTCCCCAGTCGTGCCTGATAGTATTACGTAAGTAAAACTGCTCTCGCTCCCTCTCCTTGTGCCATCGGCTTCAAAACTTAGGGCCTTGATTGTCCCAGCTACACTTTTCTTTCCTTTCGTGCCAGCCAGTGGTCACCATGAAGTAATAGGCCTGCATTTTCAATCACTGGGTGTATTTGACACACTTAGCAAACATACGTTAATTAAGGTAATTAGACGTCTCTGCAAAAGCACAGAGAATATTAAAGCGTAGAAAATAATTGATATTTAATCTGTTCACAGAGATGTGCAAGTTCCCAGTGAAGTGGTCCGGACACTGGTTTCAATCGGGGGTTCCCCATCTTCTCACGATCAACACTAGTGTCATTGAAACCAAAGGTATTTGCGTGGAGAATGAAGGAGACAAGTTTATCATCGAGGACAGGTGAGTAGCTGAAGTTATAAAATTCGGTACTTTGTTTTTGGAGCCCAGTTAACACTTTTGAAAATTTTGCATAGAGCACAGATCAATGTAGTGTGTGTTATGACTTTGGCAGTACACGCCAGAATTACTGCCAACCAGAACAGATTCCGTCTGGTCGGGTTTTCACAGCTGTTATATATCTTGAACATTAATGTTGTTCTTTGTTCCTCGTTTTCTCGCGTTCGGCCGTATTATCTGCCATAATAACAGCCGTTTATTATGTAGGATTAATAAATAAATTTTTAATATAGTGGGGATCACTGACACTTAGTAAGCCTATTCGTAGGTTATAATTTCAGACAACGTGACTTAAAACGAACCCATTGTTCATTTTATCAGAATTTGTGTTTTTTGTTTATTTATTTAACATTTTTCACCCATTGAATATACAATTGTACGAAAATGGTGCCTATAAGTTCCCTCTTCTTGTTATGATAGTTCATTTATTACCAATATCAAACGTAGAACGTTTCGGCAATGTTTTCAGTGTCTTGCGTGTCTCCTAAAGTAAACATTTTGAACTTCAGAACCAAAGGACTTGGCAGCGGAAGGGTTTTACTATTTATGGAACATGAGGGCCGAGCAAGGAAAGTGACATCATTTGAGCAGAATATGTTCATTCATTAAGACTGTCCGATGACTTATGTCAATATTTCAGGCGCCTTGTTGGAGGTTATTGTTGGGCAGAATTGCTATATGGACCTCAAACTTTACGGAGCTGTGTGCATTTGAAATTCAAAAATGATACTTAGCTGCTTTCATGAACAGGTTCTTACACTGCGCATTTCGTTTTAACTTCTGTGTAGCCGCTTTCAGCTCGCATTGACCACCTGATATTGTCCTACTGGGTATGGAAACAAGACATAGTGGGTGAAAGCGAGAGTGACACGGGTAATGAGCTGTAAGATTCCGGGTTTTCACGGGGGTGTGTTACTGGCCTTATGGGTTTCACACCGTATATCTTAACGTGTTTGTTTCGACATTTTGGGGGGAAGGTACCTGGAATTTGGTTCAGGTGGATAGCATCCACCTGAACCAAATTCAGACATCCGGAAAAGGGAAGCAGCTTGTTTCTCCGAAAATTCAGGACAAACACAGTACACCAGACGGCGTAAAATCTCAGCAGAACATCGCTTGAACAGATGACTAATTCGCTGGTTGTGAGATGCAGCAAGATTCTACAATACCTGCAATAATGCAAACTACAATGTAAGGGTGCAGTCTTCTGAAGTGTGATGCCATATATATTGCAAAAATACACCGATGTTTTTCTGAAGCGTCAGTGAATTTCTGCAAACCACGCGGCGTCACATCCCAAAAGATAAAGATTCCTTTATCATAGAGTTCTAAGAATCTTAAATTTCTTAAGTGACAATTGCATCGGAATTAAATGCAATTTTTTAAATTTTTAAAATTTTGCTGTTTATTGTGTGAGGCTTTTCATGAAAATATCGTAGTTGAATATATAAATCACATTTACGTAACTGCTGCGAGTAAGAGGCGCCATATGACTTCCGTGATTTGGAAGAATCTCAAGACTGTCCCTAACTCAGACATAAAGCTACGGAACTCTTTTATATCCACGGATGTGGGTAGAGAATTCATATAGTGTCACGTGACATGTATTAATAGAAGTCAGTGTAATAGAATGAAATGGAATACATATCTTCGATCGTTGTTATGAGGCCTTCACGCAATGCAGTTTTCTCTTTATAGCGTCATGCTGTAGCGACAGTGCCCATTAGCGTAAAGTAGCCAGCACTTTGCACCTTCATACTGAGAGCCATAAAGATCCCAGAAGACGACTGTCAGCTTCTCCATTACTGTGAACATTAAGATGTTATTGCACATGCGGGAATAGAAATATCAGCTCTTGTAATCAGCTTTTATGAATGTTCCGTGTAACTACCATGAGCTGTATTCTTTCTTCTTGTGTTATTAATAATGGGATAAGCCAGCTTATGTGTCTGTAACTATTTCAAATCATTAGCACTTCTGAAAATATTTTGTAACTAAGGGGGCACGAATTTATTGCACTGTGATCTGACGCTACCCGACAATTGTGAGGCGTATTGCTTCTCAGTGAACTGAAGTATAATGGCAGACAAGGACAAAGTAAAATTTGTCCGTAATAAAGACGTCCTGCTCGGGGAAATTTCACGTGAATATTAAATACAGCGCTTTTAATAAAAAGTTGCATGCCGATAGCAATGGACAGTGTGTGAGTTTGCATCATATTAATGAAATTTCACTCTAAATAGCCAAATAACAAGCTTACTCCTAGATGTAGCCAGCATAAAAGGTACACTTGAACATAAGCACACATTCCCATGTCAAATTCTCGTATTAGAAGTATAACCTCTACTCAAAATAGTTGTTAACAATTACCTGTGTGTCACTAATTATGCTGCTTTTATACACGTAGTGTTTTGAGTACTTCTAAAGGATTTAAGTTATACACGCTCAGTAAGACTTATATTGCAGAATCATTTCTTTTCGTCCTACCTAGAAAGCTGAACACTTGAAGTCTGTTGGAGACATCCGATATTTAGTAATACAATGACAGTTAGTGGAACTGAGTAATATACATTTTTCTTGTTCTTAGTGCATGAAAATCCGGAAGCTTAGGTAAGGTAGTCAGTGCAGTCAGTGCGCTGCGGGCTATATAGTCGGGAGTTCGAATCCCTGCATGGCCAAGCGATTTGTCTCTCCTCAAAACGACCAGACCTGCTCTGGGGTCCATCCAGCCTCCTTTCGATGGGTGTCTGTGGTTCTTTCCTTTAAATAAAGCGACAAGGAAGTGAGGCTAACCAGTCACCTCCTTTTAATGTTGAAGTTAAACATGGGTGGAGGTTGACATCCACACCCCCTGTACGCTTTCGTGGCATGTATAAGGGCAACTTTACCTTTATACATGAAAACATAGATGTATATACATATACGTGTCCATGTCCGGGATCGAATCCCGGTGGGGACGAGATTTTCATCCCATCCGGACCGGCCTTGAGGCCCACCCAGCCTCTTGTACAATGGGTACCGGGTCTTTCACGGGGGAAAAGTGCGGCCGAGGCATGCTGCTGACCACTCACCCTCTTCTAGTACCGCGGTCATGGAAGAGTAGAGCTATACCTCTACCCACCCTCTGGGCCACACCGGACCTGTAACGGGAACACTTTACCTTTACCTTTATATATATATATATGCTCGTATATATGGTTTATGTAACAAAATGAACTTGATAGTCCCTAATCGTGCTAAAAAAAATTCAGCTGTAAAATATTAGGTAATTTTATTGTTCTCCCTTAAATATCTCTTTTCTCTCATAAATCCTCTTTTTATGGAAGAGGACTTTCTCTCAGTAAAATGGATAAATTATGACTAACGTAAACAAAGTGTAATGTTAGACAACTGTATATACCAAAATAAATAAACGATAAGAGGAGTCGACTGCACGAAAAATTGCTTCGTTTGTTAGCATAGCACGACTGCCGTTGTCACGAAATGTTACTCAGTGTGCAGAGTGATCAATAGTGGTGTGCACTGCAATCAGATGTGCTGATGCATTATCAGTTGTGACGTTGAAGGAATATTTACGGCTATACTGATCGCATGTGTGGCACACACTTGACGACTACAGCAAATTTCTCAACACGAAATTTAGATGTATAACTCTACCAATTAATTAGTATGCATAACAGAAAGATAAAGGTTATGTACATATGACTTTACCATTAGAACTGAGATAAGATTTCACTGTGTATATGTAGTCTATTTTCTGATGGGATTTACTTACAATGCATGAGTTACATGCAGTGTACAGTGCTTTAACTTGTAATCAATATTCCCTTGTTTTACAACTACCGTCCGTCATAACAGCCTGTATAACCTAACGGAAATACGAATCGTAAAAAATTAACATATTAGATAGAAAACTTTAGTGAAATTTTGAATTACGCCTTTTGCAGCAAACTTCATTCGCTCTTATGCAGAAACGCGTACCTGGCTATCGCTGTTCTTTTTTACAACGGTATAAATATGGCGATGCCGGTCCCAGTGGCCGCGCGGTCTAACGCGTAGGTCTGCGGCCGCTCGCCTGCTGAGATCGTGGGTTCGAATCCCATTGGGGGCATGGATGCTTGTCTGTTGTGAGTGTTGTGTGTTGTCAGGTAGAGGTCTCTGCGACGAGCTGATCACTCGTCCAGAGGAGTCCTACCGACTGTGGTGTGTCGTTGTGTGTGATCTAGAAACCTCAAGAATGAGGAAGACATGGCCCGTGTTGGGCCGCAGCGCCACAGGAATAAATAAGTAATAATAAATATGGCGATACCGGTCAGGTAACGGTGTGTAGTTCTTTTGTTTTCACGCATACCGAATGTGCACAAGTCCTTTCATTATCGCTAGAAAGAACTAGGGGAATCTTTGAGAATTTCAGTCGTGAAGGGGAGGAGGGAGGTGCCATATAGGGCTACTTGGTTTTAGAAATTAGTTGGTTAAGTTCAAATTGACGAAAGTGAAATTAGGAAAATTGCATACGCGCTCTCCGCGCCGGCGTCAAAGGAAAATGAAACCACTTTTTACATACCCTGTATAAACTGGACTTGGTCCTTGGACCACAGACACTAATTTTCAACTGTTTTTATAATAAGTCAATTTCTGTACACTTCCTAATAACTCAGTTTTAAAAAATTATTTCTTGAACATAATGTGTATTATAAAACGTAATATGTTTTCTTTTGGGTAATTCCCCGGCGTCACAATGCATTGTGACGCCGGGGAATTATCCAAAAGGAAACATATTTCATACAGGACACGGCGAAAGCTTAAAATCAAGAATGTATTATAAAACTTACTTGATAAATTTATCTCGGTATTTAACGAACTTGATGCACAAAATTTGTTTCACAATAAGTTTTATTTCATGCCTCTACATATTTCGACATATGTGTTCATCATCAGAAGGTCAAAATTGTATTACACAGTCTCTGGTATCACCACACCTATAGGTGCAATTTTGTGCATCAAGTTGATTAAACACTGATATAAATATACTGAGATGCACGGTCAACAAAACGTCAAAATTTCTTGATTAAACCAACTGTTATTAATATATGGAGAGTTTTGTAATGCACTGTGTAGGAAACAGAGTAAAGAACAGAAATCACTGTTTTCGAGACCATCAGTCTTTTCCCGTCAAACCTTTAGTCTTACGATTAGTAGTCGGCACATCGCTTCCGTGCTCTGTGCCGATGTAAACCCCAGGGGAGACGGACGCTGCGTTTGTGCGTTCTGTCGGTACGGAGATACGTGTAGGTACAAGGTTCAGTAAAATTTTAAATTGAAGTGCGACACAGTTTCCAACATCTGTTTTGGCTTTGTGTTGCTACATGGACTCTAATACACCCTTACTGGGCACGTGAAACTAATCGCTGCCGACTACAACACGACGGATCCTCAAGAACCTGGTGGAAGGCACAGTATTCAGTGAGGGAGAGTGGCTACTAGCTGACTGTAAGAGCAGTCGCATAAAGCTTGGGCGTTAAACGAGGGGCGAACATATGCTCACCATAAGAGAATGTTGTGATATGTCACAGAGCGCCGGAGATTAGGACGGATTATTTGGAAAGATGTAACCAGCGGAAAATGGAAATGGCATTCGGAACTTCAGATATCAGAAGCTTTTGTAGGACAGGAATATTGAAACTTTTGGTGGGAATGCAGTACATGAAACGACTAAAGTAATTCATTTATCCAGCAGAAGATTCTGTGGGATTTGAAATATTAATTATCAGTTGGATTTATTCATAATGGAAAGAAAAAAACAAAATACCCTCTGGTCAAATCTTGAAAGGTGGTATTTTAGAGTAACGTATTTGATACTGATTATTCGCGGTGGTTGCAGAACTAGGAACAAGTGTAGGACATACCATTCTCGTCGTTAGACCAAAGCAAGCAAGGTGAAGTTCAGAATTACGTAGTCCAAGCCGAATGAGTGGAGATATTCCGAAAAAAGTACGATGCCCTATTGGAAAATATTAAAAAAAAGTGTTTATTTGGAATAAAGTCATTTTTGAAATAACAATAACAGACATATAGGAGGTGTGTACAAAGACATAGTAAATGAATTTCAGAAGAATTACCAAACTAGATTTAACTTGGTAAATGCTGAGAATGGTGATCTCATTGATGGTACCCACAGAACGTTCAAAAGGAGGAGAGATCACTTCTGTCACGTTTTAAATACTCTTGATGTAATGACGTCACCTAGACCGAAATTCACGCTGTCGATCCACTAGTACCTATTCAGACCTAGTGTTTTTGGGCTATGACGGCTGTTGGAAAGATGGCAGGATAAAATAGCCAGCTTTTGAGCAAATGAAGGGCGAAATGCTCCAGGCGGGAAGTAAAATTTTAATTTCTAAAATCCACCGACTAATTTTTATTCGGAATAAGAAAAAATGCTACGTGATGGAAATAATAATAATAATTACTATTATATCTACTTACAAAATGGGTGAGAGAAATATCCTTAGCAATTGAAAAGGCGTATCTTTTTTCCGATTTATTAAAAATTTTATATGTTTTATATGCTTTTTCTTGAAAATGGAGGCTCTATATTTCTCCATAAACGTTGATACCTACCTGGCATAATATTCAACGTCACATTTCTAAAGGACATAATCTTTCATACAAAATATTATTTTCAGTCCCGAATACTAATTTTCATGTGCACTTTTTGAACCTTATCTCTTCTCGTAGCACAGTGTCATTGTTTTCTCGTAATGACTGATCGACTGAAGCTCTGTGATTGCTGGGTTATTGAATTAGTAGTTGACTTAAATTACCATCCATCAACTGCAGGATCTGACGCGCTGTCTAACAAGAGGAGCTGTCAAATTACCCTTGATTAGTTCCATTACAAATATGAAATCCTTCTTATAAATGATTTCAATATTTCTGACATTTGAGAGGTCCTGACTGAGATTACATACAGAGGATCAGAATAGCGTCTACGTCATTGTGCTAATGATATTTCATAACTCACACCGAATGTCTGACTGCAGAGTTTTAACCTGTGGCCTAACTCACCTGTCACATAATGCCGTTGTGCTGGTTGTCTGTACAATGTGATCGTCAGTCACGCGACACGTATTTGTACGTTTATATGTTTTTTGTTTGTTTTTGGCGCGACAGACCCAAGTGGGCCAGGGCCTCCTCATTCACGAGGTTTCTAGATCACACACAACGACGCACCACAATCGGTATAAGTCCTCTGGACGAGTGATCAGCTCGTCGCAGAGACCTCCACCTGACAACACAGAACACCCACAACAGACAAACGTCCATGCCCCCGGTGGGATTCGAAGCCACAAACCCAGCAGGCGAGCGGCCGCAGACCTACACGTTATTTAAATATTTACTGATGCTTATAATTGAATGAAAATCAGCTGAATTCATCGATATATATATATATATATATATCTGCAATTATGCCAACACAGAACATTACCAAGAACGAGTTTTGAATTTGATTTTCATGCAGGTTTGCGAACAAAAATGCTGTTTTAAAAAATGTGGGGCTACAGCACATAGGGCAAATGAAACAAGTGAACATTTGCGCGAATTCTTTGGTGATCATATTTGTCGAAATGTGGGGGTCTTTGAAGGAATTTGTGAAAGATAAGCTTCGTACATTCTAATATCTGAAACAAAGCTTTCGTCTGTGCGTTTCAAGGATCACTGAGAAACAGAAATGTCAGAATATTGGCAAAGAATCGCCGAGAACAACATCCCGACGCGGTTCTTTCAGTACACTAGTGAAACATGGAGCAGGATCGTCCAGGGATATCGGGAAATAATAGAAAAATTCTAAACCTTGTCACCGAAAAAGGCCATTGTTTGGTAGTTATATTTGTTGTGATAATTATAATGATTTTCATTGTCGCCATAAACACGTGTTTTGTGCTGCATAATAGAAACACGATTTCTTATTTTAGTACGAATTCGTAATAGTTTTTTTTATTTGAATTTAAACCTTAGGAACAAATCCTTATTACAACATACATGGGACGGTTTACGACATTGAAAAAGGAGTTGCCAGATTTACCAAGTTACGACTTAGAGTTTGACGTATATAGAAATATATATACCTATGCATATGCATGGTTTCAGGCTTTCGCCGGGAAGTAGATGAGAACTGCACTCTTCTGGACTATTACGAAACAAATAGTGGTAATTGTTTACCGACGTTTCCGGACAACCTATCGGTCCAATCCTCAGAGTCGAGGATGGGACCGATAGGTTGTCCAGGAAAGTCGGTAAGAAATTACCACTATTCGCTGCGTAATAACCCAAAAGATGGCAGTTCTCGTATGTGTACGCACTTAGCTTCTACTGATTAACACACGAGCCTTGATGGTTTAGATTAATGGTAATTACTAAATATGACATTTGGTTTGGAAACTGAAAACAATTCTATGATGAAACAATTGGAAAACTGTGGTGTTATTTGTAGCTTGTATTCCAGAAGTGTTGGTTCGAATCTCGGTAGGAATACTGAATATTCTGATAGGCCTCTTTTGGTTGTGTTTGGAATCTGCCCCAAATCCGGTATGAACTAAATGAATCACTGAGGAAAACTTATATCACTTCATTAGCGGGTCAAAAACTCTTTACTTTCTGGTATATACGAGTATATAGTGGTATGTTTGAAATTATGCCTAGCCCTGACGTGAGTTCGAACAGGTTACATACACCTTACGATATTTCGAAAAATTTCGAGAGTTTTAAATTCTCTTCTTTACGAAACGTTTTTCTTCAGTTCGCTGAAGACGATTTTAAAGAGTGACTGCGATATATTATCCTGTGGAGACAAAGATCATGGGATTTCGAGAGACGAAGTAAAAACAACCAAAAACAAAACAGTTCCGATTGTCGCAAGTTAAATACGCATTTCCTGTGATAAAGTGACTTACCTATTTATCTGTAATGAGGTGAAACAGAAAGAGAGAGAGAGAGGGGGGGACAGGGTAGAGAAGGGAGAAGGGGAGGGGAGAGGGGAATTGTGGGAAGAGAAAAAAAGGTGGATGATGTATGTCGATTACGGACAGGTAATCGATATAAACTTGGCGGCTTCAAAAACAGTAAAGACAGACAAGCACAGTCAGTCGAGTGACGCTAAGCGATTCTCTTTTGTCTGCAGTGACGCGCCCGCGGTCCCTGTATAAAAACAGTTGAATAGCAGAGGGGAGCGAATTAGCGTTAACGTTCCGCACTTTGCGTTGCACTCGCGTTTTTCGTTTGTTTTTTATTTTCGTTTCGTTTTTGTTTGTGTGTTTTAGAACAGAACAAATGGAAGCCATTTTGAATGGGCGTTAGTATATATAGTAACTCTTCTTGTGAGTGGAGAGGGTGAATAAAAACAATGGAATGGCGCGGAAAATAAAAAGGAAAAATGGAAACGAATCATAATAGAAAAATTGGAAAAAAGGAGATGAAAACCATTTAAATAAAAAGCACAAAAGATGAATGAATTTGTGGTTTGTGGATTGCGGGTAGGGGCAAATCTAGGTGTTACAACATATCCGGGTTTAAGTTTTGAACCTCAATCAGACGTGAATCTCAATTACCACATTCTGCTTAACTGCCCCGCAGACGCGAATGAAATAATCCTGTTAAATCATCGAGAAACAAAAACATTGTGTTATTAACTAAAATTCGTCACACTTTTGACTTGTGAAGGCACTTACTTGACTGTAGTATGGCAATAGATGAAAAGTTTCTTCACCGTATTTTTGCTTATGATCTGAGCTAACACAATACACATGTGTGGGACATAATTAATTTCATTTCTTGGTACTGTTAAAGAATGTGGTATGAGCTCCAGATAGAACAGGGCTTCGGTACAATAATATGCATCGCACAACTTAAATTGAAGGTGTAATAACAGAGAACAACATCCTTCTATCTTATGTTTATTGGACCGTGCATCATCTTGATAGTTGAATAAAGAGAGACCAACTTGATGTCACTTGCTTTATTACTTCATTATTTAATGCTCAACATGTTTCGAATGTTAATACATCCATCCTCAGGAGCTTACGACTTATTTGATGAGTTATTTCATAGAACAATACAACCCATGAAATAACTCATCAAATAAGTCGCAAAGTCCTGATGATGGATGTTAATACATTCGAAACATTTTGAGAATTAAATAATGAAATAATAAAGCAAGTGACATCAAGTTGGTCTCTCTTTATTCAACTAAACATCCTTCTAATATATATTCTGAATAACCTTATTCGGTACAGATTTAAAATTTGTCAGTTTTAATTTCAGGCTTCACATCATCGCCATCTACGTAAATGTTAACTTGCAGCAGATATTTTATATATGCAATGTGTGAGTTTCTTGTCCACAATGAAGTGGCGTTTGTTTCACCTCCACCTTACTTTCGCTCTGATCTTACTTTTATTATGGATTGTAGAATGCTAAAGAGCGTGAGTTTATAATGGCCGGCAGTGTGATAAATTTCAATCGAAACTTTGAACAAGTCTGTGTGCATTGTTTCAAAATTTAAAATGAAGAGACACAGAGTATACGATAATCTCGCAAGCCCTGCTCTTTTTCTCACTCCAAGGAGAGTAGTTGAAATTACTTATTACTCTTTATCTCTCAGCTGGTCAATCCAATTTGACAATGAATCTTTAGTAGTTAGTAATCAGTTGAATGTTATTGACACTGACATGTAAGAAACAGCTGCCCGCAAGTCAGGTTATACTTGTCTTACGCTTATGTCTAAACAATATTAAATCTACCTAAAGCTCTATAACTTGATAAGGTCTGTGTTGAGGAGAAACAAAGATATTTTATGTCATTCAGTGAACCTTCGTTAACACACACTTTTGGAGCCATTGTTCTGGCAAACGAACTGTTCACTTTCTAAAGGTTCTAATGAAATTTCTACCGTATCTTTCTGAGAGCGAACTAAATTACATGCATCTGAGCGACGCGCGCGCGCGCGCATACACACCTACACACACACACACACACACACACACACACACATAACGTTCCTGAGTAACGAGCGTCGATTTTGTTGGGGACGCCAGTGATTGTTTTCATCAGTACGAGTTCTCTAGAGTGAAGAGGTTAAATCTGGGGGGGAGGGGGAAATTGAGCGTATAGTCCGAAGTGGAAAACATCAGCTTGGCTGTCTGTAACCACACCGTTCGTATTTATTCATTTATTTATTTGCATATATTTAACGTCGCTATCAATGCCTAAAAATTACCCCCTACAGTAATTTCGAATGAATTGATTTTAGTAAGTAATAAACTGAAGATTATATGTAAGGTGATGGTCGTTTCATAATTTAGGATAATATTCTGATATCTGCGTGGCTCGACTGAGGTAAACCATGAACTGCCGCAGGATAATCTGTGTCCAGGCCTAAATTTGAACCGAGCACTCCCAGAGTACAAGCCACGGCGTTGCAGCTTGGGGCTGCTTGCTCGGTTAGAGCATGTAGAAACGAAGCTTATCGTGTAATTACATCATCATTTTATGGCTTAGTTATGGCTTGGCTAATATGCTTGTGACTTATGTGGCTGTATGACCCACCCAGCTTGTATTTGGTTTGTGGAAATTTCAGTGGAGTGAAATCGCCTGAAGTAGAAACCGCTCTACACACTCCCATCTACTGAAGCAGTGAAATTTGTGTGGAGATTTATCATCACTCCCGCCTGCTTCGTGTTGTGGTACTTAAGCAAAGGATCAAATTTACCTGTGCCTAAGCACGGAACATTAAGCACTTTTCGTTACCCGTGTTTTGTTTCACTACGGAGAAAATATGCCACAAAGGGAATAAATGTAATGTCGAGGTTCGGGTTTCCCCGGCAGTGTTGCTGAGGAATCAGGTATTGTGGGTATGACGCTGTGTAGTTGGGTGGGTCGTTCCCGGAGTTTCGGCGGAATGTCGGAAGACACTGGACGAATAACACAGCGTCACATCGTCACGCCTCTGAAGACGAGTACTTTTTTGACTAAGTCAAATCAAATGACATCCACATCTAGGAAGTGTGTAATCCCCGTTGTGTGTGTGAAACTAGGAGAAGGTATGTAGTCAAACACAACTTAATCACTGAGGTGTATTTAATGACTGTGATGGAAACAACTACATGTTTCGGCCTGTGTTGGCCATCATCAG
>Ga0123352_10013692_pt1 | contig 12877 bp, 10 predicted proteins | sample TergutLab28metaG_FD_89700 | JGI IMG/M metagenome (GOLD analysis project Ga0123352, IMG submission 89700) | Labiotermes labralis P1 segment gut microbial communities from Petit-Saut dam, French Guiana - Lab288 P1 | ecosystem: Host-associated > Arthropoda: Insects > Digestive system > Gut ... | reverse complement strand
AGTGAAGTGAAGTGAGATGAAGTGTAGTGATGTGAGTGAAAAGGAGCAGTAGGAAATCTAAATGGATTTAAGCGAATCGAGAGGGTAGTGAAGAGTGGTTGTGTGAAGTTTAAATTAGAGCAAATGAAGTGTCGACAAGAGAAGTGAAATGGAGTGAAGTGTAGTTGGGTGAGGTGTAGTGAAGTGGAATGAAGGTCTTAGTTAACAGGGTGTCTATCATTATTAGAAGATATATAGATCATATGAAGTTTGGTGCTATATGGCTTTATCCATTATCACATTCTTTCATATTCCTTTGGTTCCATTTTTTTATCATTCTATATATAGTTTTATGTTTTGTGCGCTTCTGTTTTATTTTGTAAATTATGTAATTTTATTGTTATGTTTAGGTGTTCTTATTGTTATGTATGTTCTGTTCTGTGTATTCTGTTTCATTTTGTTATTCTGTGTATTGTTTGTGTACAAATGTGTACTGGACTACTGCCACCGGGTGTCAAACCAACTGCAGTTAAGAAAATATATATCAAATTGCGGAAAGCAACAATTAGCTTCATCATGTCTGTCCGTCTATGAGTCCACATGCAACAACTCGACTCCCACTGAGCCGACTCTAATGAAATTTGATATCTGAGTATTTTTCGAAAATCTGTTGCGAAAAATCGAATTTCATGAACCTTTAGACGCCTAACGTCGACTATAGTTGACGTACCGCACCGCTAACCTCCAAAGTTGCATTTTATATATTTATTCAACAAATATAGGCACCGAATATTTTAAACATGGTGTATACTCTCAGTTTTTTTTCTCTTCAAAATGCAGTTTGTTTCATAATTCTAACGTATTTGGTTCCTGTATTGTTCACATTTTATATACATGGTGTGCTAAAATTAAAAAAATAAATCAGGCGCCAAAACGTTAAAAACTGACAAGAATAGCGGGTACTATACATGAAGATCATTACATGTTTTTTTAATCGTATCTCGCACGGTTCTTCTTAGAATGCGAAGTGTTTCAGACAAGCGGTGTAGTGAAAACAAAACACGTATGTTATATTCAATAATCGTGTCGTTTATGAGAGACAACGTGAAAAAATATTGTACAGCCGAGCAGGCCACTGATGAAAATAGAGCTCATGTGCATTGTTTGCTGGATAACTAAGGCTACAGACACACATTCAGAATGTGTAATACTTACTGCTTTTCCACTGCAAACAGTGGTTGCACGAACGTGCCACAGTGTTGCTTCGTACGTACATTGCCGGCCTTTCTTCGTTGATACTGGCAATGAAATTATCTGAATACTGTACATTTATTGTGTCAGAGCGTCGAGTATGGAAAGTCGAAGATGCAAATAACTTATATGTGTAATAATAATAATAATAATAATAATGCATTACTAAATTTAAGAATTCCTTTAAAAAATCACCATTTTCGCCTATTTTCTCATAATTAGGCTGCGGAGACCTAGTTACTAGAAAATCGGTTTAAGGAGATTCCACTGTGCTTGTGTATGTTTATATGTGTGTGTGTGTATGTGTGTGTGGGTTTGTATATGTGTGTATGTGTGTGCATATATGTGGGTTTGTATACGTGTGTATGTGTGTGGGTTTGTATATATATATGTGTGTGTGTGTGTGTGTGTGTGTGGGTTTGTGTATGTGTGTGTGTGTATGTGTGGGTGTGTGTATGTGTGTGTGTGCATGTGTGTGGGTGTGTGTATGTGTGTGTGCATGTGTGTGGGTTTGTATATGTGTGTATGTGTGTGTGCATGTGTGTGGGTATGTATATGTGTGTATGTGTGTGTGTGTGTGTGTGTGTTTGGGTTTATATATGTGTGTATGTGTGTGTGGGTTTGTGTGTGTGTGTGTGTTTCTATATGTGTGTATGTTGTGTGTGTGTTTGTGTGGACGTTGTATCACGTACACGAACTCTGATGGAACAAAATACCAGTGAAAATATTTAAGAAAAGCGTAGCGTTAGTGATACGAAATAAAGTCTGCAAAACTTTAAGAACGTAATTCGACACTCGCTTAAAATGATAGAGTAAAACCAAGCAAAACAATGGCAGCAAGAAATATTCATATATTTGTTGCAGTTAAAACATATGTAAAAGGGAAGCACGAAACGACAACCACAACTCATTCTATATCAGATTTATTGCTTGCTACATGTTTCGGCTCTAATGAAAAGCCATAATCAGGCATTTAAAAAGTATAAAAAAAGACAATTATCTGTAAACCACTAAATGATATTTTTCATACAGCTGAAGTCACATATTTTCAAAATTTGAATTTGTGTAAGACCAAACTTGACAAAAGTCAAGAACTGAATATTGAATATTAAAATATAAAAAAATCAGTATTTTCTTACAATTTTACTGTTGTTTTATAGTACTTCGGGCGTGAAAGGGAAGTTCTTCAATATTAAAATAAACTTCGCAAGGTAAACTTTACCTTCCCTTTCTTTAAACTTTGAGTGGCCCTAGGGACTATACTACATAGTTTTTCCGCCTTGTTTTTCTTTCCTTTTATCTCATTCTGGCAATTAGTGATAGTATGTCGATGATATCTTCGTAATATAATTAAACAAATCGATTATATCTTCGTAGAAAGGGTCGTTTTAATGTGTTAATTTGTCTTTTTTGTATTTTAATTGCCTGATTATGGCTATTCATTAAACCAGAAACATGTAGCAAACAATATAATTGATATATATATATATATATATAGTTGTGTTTGACGGTCGTACTTCCCTTACACTCTTCATGTATCACAAAGGAATGCCATTGATAAATATACAACTTGTGTCGTCACACAATCTGATCCCCCTCTCTGTGTGCGAAGTACTTAACTTCTAGGTCCTTAACGTGTTCTGATTGCATGGTGCACAATGTTGAATACTGGAACTGAAGTAACTCTCTACCTGTTTCAGGACCAGACACGTGAACCGCATCACTGGGCCCTAATGTCTGCCATTAATATTCATGGAACGATTACACAAGATTCCACATCACAGGTTGTTACAAATCATGTTTATTTGTCAAAGTACAACCGGAATATGTGTAAAATCTGTCTTTAACTGACAGATTATTTGGCTGAAATTCTGATGGGGAACAAAAGCAACTTGGAGGAGAAATGTTTTACAAAATGGAATTTGCATCGCTACACCTGTCGCCTTTCGCACAGTGCTCCTGACCAGCTGTTTGGGACAAGTTAAGTCACTGGTCAGATCAAAGTGGATCGTGTCTTACACCTAGAAGTCGGTTGTCTTCATCCAAGCTCAATCTGACTGGTGATAGAAAATTTGAGTAAATTATATAGAAAAATTTCCAAGCACTTCCTTCCTTTCTTATCCTTATTTGACGAATACAGCCGAGTTCTAAACTAAAGTCTGTACCAATTATATATTTTTTCGAAGCCAAGCCGCAACGAACCCAGTCGAAAATTACAAATCCCAATGATTAATTACGTGTCGATTCCCTTCCATTTGTGCTATTGTGCGCTGGGTCTGAAAAAAAATTCGCATTTCTTATACACGTTTCAGTAATGTCATATGTTGTAAATTCACCACAAGCAACTAAATGCGTCTCTAAAAGTATTCGTTCTGACTGTACCTCGTGGATATGAATCAAGATTTATATCATGAAACAAGCAAAAAAAGAAACAAGATCAACAGATAATTCTGCTAGTTCCATTCTGTTCTCTCTGACGTAGCGCGTTCCTGTATCTAAAAGAGCAATGTCAATAAAATTTAACGGCCAGAACTACAGAGTTAGAAGTTTTGTTTCTGGAACTTAATTAATCGTAAATATGTGGAAAATCTGTCCTAAAATTGTTAGCAGTAACTAGCTGTTTGGAAGAGAGGTCTCATTGAAAAAATTACAGTTGTTTGAGCAGTCATTAAATTCCCGGCCCATTATAGGCATTACCGTGTTCAAAGATTCCCGTCACTGGACATATCCAATTAATTCTTTTGGACAAGGTCTTCCTTCGGAAACTAACATCTGAACCGAATACCTCTTCAATATTCCAACCAAATGCACATGAAATATTAAACACATATTCATGTATATTTGGCTGGAATATTGAAGAGATATTCGACGTAAAGAATGCACGGAATGTTAAACTTCAAAATAACTGTACCGTCGTGTTTTATGTCCCTTCTAGACTAACACAGTGTATATCATCTGACCGCATGCAAGACTGTTAGCTCTCCGTCGAAACAATCCCTCGGCGACCGCTAATTCAATACATACGCAGCTGTCCTATATGTCTTAATTAGGGGTGCACAAATTCTGGGCACCTGGTCCCACGGGCAAATAATTATTTTGCGCTGACGCTTAATATCTGTGGGTCCTCAGTACAGAACTTCGTACATTTCCCCGTTGTAGTGCCTAACATTTTGAGTTGGCTTCCATGTTTGGAAAATTTGTGCACCACAAGTCTTGAGTCACTTTCTTATACCCGCAATAAGATGACGCGCCAAGCTAAGGTTACGAGACACCACGCAATGATCACTGACACGCGAATTGATATTCTCCTACAAAAAAGTTTTCACTTTAAATGCCTGATTTCTAAAGCAGACATGGCAACAAACATCATCACTAAATATAAACAAATATGTTTAACAGCCTGTTTTATCCTGTAGATTTATTTGATGTCTCTATATTCTCTCCCACCACATAGGTTGCCGGTCTAGTGCCTAAATCACTCTACTGTTATTAACACAATAAATAATTCCCTCGTACTGAAACAAAAGCCGAATTTTCAGGCTGAACAATGTGCAAAGGCTCAGACGCAAATCCGACGCACATAATTGTCTTTATTTTCTTCAGTTCCTGAATAGTTCCTCAAAATAAATCACGAGAATTCTCGTCCAAATCATTTCCAAATGATTATTCCTTATCAGTTTATCATTCGAAATAGGTAGCTGGAAAAGCTTCGTCAAATAAGAAATAATCTTTTTTAAATAGACTTGTATTAACTAATTTAACATGTTTAGTGAAGATATTACTACGGATAAGTCACACACTTTGCAGTACGAGTTGAGAAATTTAAGAAACAGGGCTACTGCAGGTGAAATTTTAAATGTAAAACTTAAATTTATCACCAAATCATTTAAACTCCAATACAAAATTATTGGCAATACATAACTCCTATTTTTGGTTATTAAATCAGTCGTGTTACGTAACATTAATATATATATATATATATATATATATAGATAGATAGATATATATATCCCTGCTCAAATTATTACCGTGTGTTTTACGTACACAGAAGCCTAAAAGCTGTTGGTCTACGTCAGACAGAAACTGAGCCCAAACAATACTGTTGAGTGTCGTTTAATTAGTAATCCTAATGTGGATATAAATGTCGTTTATATACGACTTAAACTTAAATACTAAATATAGTTGTTGTATAAATAAGTCAGGGTTCGTAACACGCATAGAAAACAATTTATCACATTATCAGTGAGATAATAGCCACAAATCTTAGGAAACACCGTCTGACAAGATACCGGTCAGCTCTGCCAGCAAATCCGATTTCCTCGCGTCCTCGATTGTGATCTCTGGGCAATGTAACTTTAGTTGTAGCAGAGAGGAGCGGAAGAAGGCGAGTCCTCGGCGCCTCAAAACCGAGACTTTTGGCTAAGGGAGCACACCCCTACAGAAAACGGGCATGTTTGGAGGCCCTGAGGTTAGCTACCACCAAACTTACTCAGCGAGGAACTGGTTATCCATCCTGAGGACACCCTACCGTACTCAAAATCCCCAGAGAAAGCACAGGACTGATACATACAGACGGAACTGGCTTTCACACTTGCAAAGAATGCCATAAAACCGAATCTCTTTGAAATCATACCACTACAGACCACAAGGAAAGAGAACAATTGAAAGACCGAAGAAGCGTTGGCGCGAGCAGCTGTAACTCTGGAGACAGAACGGATCAAAGGGTCCAATCCTTGATGTTTATGACGATGAAGAGTGAGAAACCAGGTGGAATGTTTTCACTATTTATACATGTCAATGATATTTAGGACTTTTGCGTTTTTTAATTAAATGGATTTCGAAGAGAATGTGTTAGGTTATTGTAAATCAGTCTATTGATATAAATATCAAACAAACTGGACAATATAAGACAACATATCTGGCATAAATAATGGTTATTATTTAAATTCTTCAATTCCAAATTAATTGTAATATGCTGTACATTTCATGGTCCACGAGTAAAACTATTTTTCTTTTTGCTGTAGGTAATATCAATGAGCATCAATTTAAGATTATCTTGTTTTATACAATTTTATGTAAAGTATAATTTATCGTTACCTTAAATACTAGTTCTTCTTTACAATGAAAAAACACAGCGAAAGATGATGTTTTATGTATGTATGTATGTGTGTGTGTGTGTGTGTGTGTGTGTGTGTGTGTGTGTGTGTATATATATATATACAAATGTATATGTAGATGGCTCTGATTAAGGTATGATTTAATATGTATCCAGTATGTGTGTGTGTGTGTGTGTGTGTGTGTGTGTGTTTTGTACTTATGCGTGAAATATTCTCATAAAACTGAGCATGTTGCTGCACAGAAATGAAGTGTTGTCCAAGCTGATTGTTTGAATGCTATTCCATAAATTATAAAGAATGCATTCCCCAAAGTCGGTTGAGATTATAAAACACAATACTTTCTTGTACCCAAAACACCAGAGTAGCCGTATCACTAAAGTCTATGAATATCAAATTCCGCCGTTTCTTTTCACGTATCTGACTTCAATGAAGCAACGGCAATTTTTCTGCTTTGAGATTAGAAGAACTTGTAATATTGTTGTAACCCAACAGCAAGTGTAATTAAATATACACTGTAAAAGCCAGCGAGATCGCAAACACATAGTGACTTCCAATAGTATAGCCAAGTAAGGCGTTTTGTCAATTACATTTCTTGCAGTTGTAGTCACAATGTAGCAAACGACTACAATAAAGTTGGGGCACAATAAATACATCTCCTCCTCTATGGGTATGAAACCTGGTAGAACACTTGACGTAAAATGATTGCTTGTCTCAATTATATCCACAGTACGTTTTTAGAATTATCCTGTTAAGTATAATGGAGTACATTGCAACGAACTGTGTGGTTTGTGTGCTCGATTAGAAAGCATAAAGATCTTCATAACTCAGAAAAGTTTTATACAGCGAAGGCTTTATATAAACAAAAGACTTACGTAGACTGAAGGGTTTTGTTGAAAAGAATTTTGTGTAAATATAGACTTATTAATAAGATAATATTCCGAATGCTTATGTTTATAATTAATATAAACAAACACATTAATATTCCGAGGTATAATATATATATATATATATATATATATATAGGCATTTAATAAAGAACAACTTGTAATTCATTACAGATGTTATACTGCGCGCATTACATTTCAAATACATTACAAATGGAAGAGCATGACACAATCTTTCACCCCACACAACCCTACTCTATACCTAGTCGCATTACACCGTCGTACGATGTCTCCTTTTTTTATAATTCATTCGTAACAATAACACTGCGCACAAACGCCCTGTGAAAATTGATTGTTTTTTTATATTCCAACAGATTTTTACCTTAATAAGGAAGTTTTTTTTCCCTGTGGCGCTGCGGCCCAACGCGGGCCATGGCCTCCTCATTCTTGAGGTTTCTAGATCACACACAACGACACACCACATCGGTAGGACTTCTCTGGACGAGTGATCAGCCCGTCGCAGAGACCTCTACCTGACAACACAAAACACTCAACACGGACAGATATCCATGCCCCGGTGGGATTCGAACCCACAATCCCAGCAAGCGAGCGGCCGCAGACCCACGTCTTAGACCGCGCGGTCACTGGGACCGGCTAATAAGGAAGTTAACATTTTAAAATTAAAATCTCCCTGCCGCATTCTAAAATATTATACGAGTTGTCTGATATAGTAATAATTCAGGGAGCATGAATGCCGGTACAAAAAGCCGATATCTGAATGAATATATCACATTTTCATATTTAAGAAGATACAAAATCTTGCTTTTGAAGAGACAGATGTAATTATCGGAACTGCGCAGTATATATGCTATACACGTGTTTGTTGGAGGCGAAATTCTTTCAGCAATTTACTGTCAATAATAGACACTTCTAATAATTCAGCGGTAAACAAGGTACCTCCTACTGTCTCTGTTGCTCTCTAAGAACAAATGTAGCCCTCAAGATGGACTTCAAGCCATCTGTCTTTGTTCCGCGAACACTCTACCTTTTATTCCAGAGAGGAAGTACCTTTCGTGTATTTTATAAACTACCAATAAATTCTGACTAACTCGTTCTGCGTATATTAATATCATAGATTTATAGTAATTTGATAATAATGCCTGAAAAACAAATCTGCGTGCTTTAAAGTTCTTATGTACTAACCACACTTTATATATGGCACTAATTATGTATTTAATATTCTTTAAGTGTTTATCAAAATGTGTAACTGATATACTATGTTCTCAATTCAATTCATTGTGCAGTTTCCATACGAATGGCATTAAGGTGTCTTCGTAACAAAACGTACTGTAACGTAAAAAGCGCCAGTAGTTGCAATACGAAAGACAGGGGGAGCCTTTAAAAGGGTGCATATGGACGAATAAATAGTAACCTAGCAAAAGTGCTACACTGATGATACGTGATTTACTGATAAAATTTATGAAGGTACATAATACTTAACACCAACATGTTGCACAATAGTCATATGTGTTAATTATTGTTCCGATATGCTTCGACCTAAGCTGTTTTTCTTCTTCAGGGGGCTCGCCAAGTTTTTCGACTTGTGTTGCTTATGCATCAAATTATGTAGCAGTGATTATACATGTATAATTAAGATTATAATTAAAACTGAAATATTAAAACCTCAAAATCAGTTTATGGTTTAATCTCAATCATAAATTTAATCATACATGTAGAATCTCTGCCACATAATCTGACGCCTTATCTGTAAACGTCGAAAAACTTGCGAGATCCTTAAAAATGGCCAACTCGGGCCGAAGTATGTCGGAGCAATAATTAACAAATAGAAAATTTGTCAAAAATTTTGTGTTAAATATTATGTATGTAATGTAGTTGAAAGGAAAATGTACAATATTAAGTTTTGAGTGTAGTAAAATGTGTGACAATTACAGTTAATGTGTCGTTGAAATGTAATCTATGTTATAATGCAGAAAGCCGAATTAAACGGTCTATACAGAAGAAAATATTAAAATTGGATGTACATGAAAAAAATTATGCCATAAATTTTATTCAGTATTTTATGTTATTGTGTCTAACCTGAACGTAATACAAATCAGTTAAATAGTCTGCCAATTAAAACGGAACTGAAGAAGTTACATAAAATCGGCTCCAAGAGAAATTTTTTAACTATCAAAGTCTTCATTTTCTGTCAGGTTACATTCGGAAACAAAACTATTCAAGTACATCCTTGATTGCAGCAACAGATGTTTCAAAATTTGTACTAAGGTTCCTTGGCGTCTGATATCCAGATTCCGGTCCAGTGGGTTTTGACGCATCAAGAGTTTAGAGACACAAAATGAAGTGGGTCTGTCACAACCCTTGAAGATGAACGCGCTAATTTTTTGTTCTAAAATTCGCAAAACATTGAACAAAAAACGCAACGACACATCTCAGGAAATCTGAACCATCAACAAAATCGCTGCCGAAAACCAAAATCTCCCCTAACAAATACATGTTAATATGGATTCTGCTTCAGTGGGTTTTATTGTGCCATTTCGCAAAAAATTTCTGTCTCCATCTCCGTTACAATGATTCCCTGAAATGTTCGGCACTACAGCCTACATCTGCTCTGTTCGTCACCTGGTAACAGGATCCACATTAGCATTGAATCAACAAGAAATTATAATATATTTTCTAAATATCCTTGACGAAGCTCAATCCTATTGTCTTTTAGTGCCAGTAGCAGTTTTGTACGTGTGTGTATTCTAATTTAATACAAGCCATCCCGTTGTGTTGTGATAATAAAGCGACGGTACATTCTAATTATATATATACATACATATTATATACAGGGTGAGTCTCTCGCTAGAGGCCCCAAACTATTGTCTAAAAAAAATTATGTTATTGAGATAATGACTTGAAAATTTACATACACATACCGGGAACGATGCAAAACAGGGCCTGCTCATAATCGATGTTGAAACTGGTCTCCTTTCACATCCAAGCACACTTGAATTTGTTTCTCCAAATTCTGGAATACTTTTCCCAAAGTGTCGACGTTGACGGCTTGGATCTCTTGGCGTATAGCGTCTTTGTGTTGTTCGATTGTTCGGGGTGTATTTTTGTACACTTTGCCCTTCAATGAGCCCCAAAGAAAGAAATCGGCAGGCGTTAGATCGGCTTCTCCTTGTCTCTAACTTTTTAACCAATTTCTGGACGCAACACTTCGATGGTGCACGTCTTTCACCAAATTCCGTTCGAAATGCCGTCTGGCGTGCTTTAAATGAACCTGTTTGCCAGTATTTACGAACGAGAAACCCGCGCTCTTCGACTGTATACATAGACAATAGTTTGGGGCTTCTAGCGAGAGACTCGCCCTGTATATATATATATATATATATATATATATATATATATATACACTATGTACATAAATTACTGTAAGTACAGTACCGAAAGGCGAACATTATGTTACAACTGCAATATGTAATACAATTAAATACCATAAAAGGTGGCCTGCTCAGTCACAATCTGTAATCAAATCACGTGACATCAAACTTGTATCTGTTAACAAATCCTGTACCCTGAGCCACCTAGAGTACCAGACATTAGAAATAAAAGAATTGTACATGTAGAATTTATGGCTGCATTTAGAAGTAATGTAAGGCTTGTGTTTTAATTTCCAATTAAAAGTGGCAAAACTGTGTGCTCAAACGAGTGCCTCTTCTAAGTGTACTGCAAAATAAGGTTAATCTGTAGTGCTCAATGTGTATTAAAACATGGTCATTTTTGTCTGATATTTAGTGTTAGTGTTGTAATCAAGGACATGTCTGGACTTGTATAAGAAGAGAGACAGACATGAATGGTTAAAAAATTCTGTGGTGCAGTGTTAAAAACTTTTAAAAGTAATAAATGTTGTTATTTATACAGCAAAGTACCAACATAACACGTGGATTCAGTCACGTGAGTATTTTACCTGTGTTGTGGTTTTGGAATTGAAAGAGCAAAGAGTTATTTCCTATACATTTAATTACAAAATCATCATATGTTCGAAACACATTTACAATGAGCCACAACGTATGCTTCAGCCCATATATATACATATTACCTAGCAGCATTAATCATGTGCTTGACCAATCAGAATAACTGTATCTCTGAGCCCCCGATTAATTTCTGATTGGTTACCAAGTTCACATGATGTTATAATTTTGGTTCTGAAATGTTAATAGGATCAAACACACAAAAGGATTTCGGAGAAAGGTTAGAACAATTCAAAGCTTACTTTCCCGTTACACAGACTTCTAGATCTACATTTCTATTGTTATTGCAGCTTTTAGTTTCTGTTATATTTATGAATTTTTTTTACTTTAGTACAAATTATCTCTAAGTTAAATGTGCTGCATATAATCTTACAGAGTTGTATTAAGATTTACTACTGACAAACTGATTTCCAGTACTTTTTATGCAATATTTCAGTACCAAATTTCACTTGCCCAGCTTCAGTTGACCAACAGCCATCGCCATCAGACCGAAAGATTCAGCAAATCTTCACGACAACCAAAATGTTATTTTGCATTTTACAAAATTCAGAGTAATATATTTTACTAATGTCTCCTACTGTACGTCACTTCAGGAGCTAAAAGTGTCACTCCCGCTTCACAATTTCGCTCGCCCGCCATGTTGTTGTTACTGGCTGTAGGAAATTTAAAGATCAAGGTAACGGGGCGTCCACTTGTGATATAATGTTGCGTGGATACAATTTATTAGGTTTCCAAGGCAGGTGCTGCTGAAATGGCGGTGTTTTGGGCTATTACATCTGGTTGGTTCAAAGCCTAAAATACGATTATCTGTAATTTTAGAATATCAGTTGAAATGAGGGAGACACAGGATCCTTTTTATTTTTAGGAATAAAAGTGGGTTATAAATTGTAAACAAGTCGTAGTGATTCTGCTGACTGTGTATTTGCGTAACGCGAAATTACCTTAACACTCATAGAAATGTTATATTGTCGACAGCTGTGTCTCGTCGAGCATAAAAAATTATTATATTAAATGAAATACCTTGTTGTAAAAACCTAAATACAACAGCCAAATATTTATATAAAGATAGCCTATCCAAGAACATAAAATGCTTTCTGAACAATGACTTCTATCGCATAGCACAGCAGCAGTAACACTCGATCTATTTTTTCAATAATATCTCATAACAAAAGCTGAAAGCGCTTCTCCACTTCATGAATGTTTCACATTATGTATTGAAGTCTTTGTAAATAACCAGCAAATATATGTACTGGACATGTTCTATGATATGTACTAATTACAATAAAACCCTTCACACCATTTTCCCATGGTTTGAGGTCAACATTTGAACCCATCTCTGTAGGGTCATTATTTTATCTGATCAATATTGCTTCCCACTTCTAATTCGAACGTGCGTGTGAGTCGGCCGCTGAGTTCCAGCGGTTTATCTTATGAGCAACACCACAGAAAGAGACAAATTGTATTGGTCAGGTAAAAAATTGTTCCTGTGTAATATCTTCCATATCGGTGACAAAAAGAGTAAAACAGTAGTGGTAGTAGTAGTAGAATTTGTTGTAGTAGTAGTAGTAGTAGTAGTAGTAGTAGTTGTTGTTGTTGTTGTTGTTGT
>Ga0123352_10013688_pt1 | contig 12880 bp, 9 predicted proteins | sample TergutLab28metaG_FD_89700 | JGI IMG/M metagenome (GOLD analysis project Ga0123352, IMG submission 89700) | Labiotermes labralis P1 segment gut microbial communities from Petit-Saut dam, French Guiana - Lab288 P1 | ecosystem: Host-associated > Arthropoda: Insects > Digestive system > Gut ... | reverse complement strand
GGATGGGAACTTTTTTTTTTTTTTTAAAAACCAAATTTTTTTTTCAGGGCGGGGAGTTTTGGGTGGTCCCAAAGTTGCCGGGCCCCCCCCCCCCCCCAGATTTTCCGTCATTATCTTGTGGCCCCCTGAGGGCTAGTATGGCTGACACTGAGAACCACTAACTCAGCGATCAGTAAATATGTTAGAGCTACGCAAGTAGCAAGTGAAGGTCATGTGCACTTGAGGGCCGTGGTTCGACTACAAGCTGAGATATTCACAGTGAGTCTATATCTAGTAATAGGCTTACGTAATGATTTCGAAGCACAGATAACGTCTAGGTCAGTGGCCACACCATAGTAAGGGGACTACTTGAATCAGCGGTAGATTTATTTTTCTCCTCATGACATGTCTGCTTCCTAGCATGTAGTTATGAACCGTTCGCAGTGACAATGTTCTTGTTCATTTGGTTTTATATGCGTTCCCATAACGGATGTGGTCATTTTCGTAACGTCCGTGTTCTGCAACACAAATCATGAAACTGACGGAACTACCGTACTAATTCCGTGCAGTAGACACCGGCGTGAGAAGCTGCTAGTTGCTCAGGTACTCAAGAATTTCCCTGCGTTTTGCGAAACCTAACGTTTTGCTGTCATGTACACAGTATTAAAAACTGCCGCGCTGAAGTTGTTAATGTTTCGAGAAATTTAGTTCCACGTAAAAAATAACGCAAGATGTACCAGGGGTACTGATAAGTCCTTAGCCCGACCAGGGAAGAAACAAGCTAATGTCGGAATGGCGTGAATTTCCTTCGGCGCTTTGCCTTGCAAAAAAAAAAAAAATTCTTGATGAGAGCTCGCGTCTCGTTGTTGTTGAAATCGCGCGCGTCCCTGACATGTTTCCGAGCTGTTTTCATTCCTGGTCGGGCAAAGAACTTACCAGCACCCCGGTACACCTGAAGCGAAATCCAGTATTGTCAACAAGAAGGTTTTTTTTTTTCACAAGCAAACTGGAATTAAAGTCAAATAAGAAACTAGTAAATTGTTGCATTTGGAGCATAGCCTTGTATGGTGCTTAAACTTGGACACTTCGAAAAGCAGATCAGACACACCTTGAAGGTTCTGAAATGTGGTGTTTGAGAAGGGTGGAGAAGATCAGTTGGGCTGATCGTGTGAGAAATGAAGAAGTATTGCAGAATCATTAACGAAAGGAATATCATACTGCCAAGCGAAGGAGACTAACTGGATTGGTCACATTTTGCGTAGGAGATACGTTACTGAAGGAAAGATAGAGGGAAGGATAGAGGTGACAAGAAGACGAGGAAGAAGACGTGATCACCTACTGGGTGACCTTAAAAAAATGAGAAGATAATGGAAATTGCAAGAGAGAGCACTGGGTCGCACTCTTCGGAGAACTCGCTTCTGAGGAGTGTATGGGCCTGTCGTAAGACAGATGAAGGAATGAGTAGAAAATACGGTGCAGGCGCAAGTAAATAATATTATAAACGCATTTCATATGCCCCAAAATTCTCCTTTGAAATTGCTGTCGTCTTTGGGAAACTTAATATTATTCATTCTCCGTGCATTAAAGACAACTCGTACACACAATTATTATACCAACTAATGCACTTATATAAAATTTACACATTATAACACTAAAACTGCTCCGACATGTTGCCACATGCTGCCACAATACCCTACTAGTACAACGAAGTTAATTTATGACTGGTTTTAATGTGGCTTTTAATGTGACTTTAGCAAGGAAAAAAAATACAGCTCCCCGATGATGGTCATAGGACCGAAACATGTCGGAGCAGTTTTAGTGTTTTAATGTGTAAATTTTATATAAGTGCATTAGTTGGTATAGCAGTTGAGTGACTCGACAACATGCACGGTGTAACAATGAAAATAACTCCTACACAGTTCGCATCTAATAATCAAGCAGCTACAAGAACCCGATCCATTCGGATAGAAGATGTGTTCAGACTGATGTTTGTATGCTAAAGCGCGACACACGATCTGTAAAGGAAGACTTCAATATACAGGCTAGTTTTAATAATTTTGGCTTTTAATCTGGATTGTTAACTGGTCATTTTTTATCTTACATTTCGACATCCAGAGTTCCTATGTATATAAATCTCCCTGATGATGGCTGTCTCGAGCCGAAACACATAGGACAGTATATTTGGTGATAATTGTAAGTGTATTTGGTGGGATTATATAGCGAAAAAACCCTTTAGGATAGTTTTCATCTTGAAAGCCTAGTGGTGGATCTTTTCCCTGAGCTACTGCATTCTACACACTTTTGTGATATCCACAGTCGAATGCACAGTACCACCTGCAATGACGTTCAGAATCTCTACACTTTGCCACACAGTGTGTGTAGACTCCAGTTGAAATGTGATGGCACACGGTGAAGTACGGGGGGGAAGTGAAGGGGAAACCGGCGAATGGAGTGGGTAGCCAGTACTCTTCACACTACCTCGGAACGTGTTGTATACAGCATTACTACCGCTGATACGCATACCTCGGCTGCCAGTAGTCGACTGAGCTGACGCCCCCCGCCGATTTAAATGGAATCGTCCGTTTCGCCGAAAGACGAAATCTGATTTGTGCGCGTGTGCCATCACATTTCAACTTGCCTCTACTGCGCATGGCGCTCAGAATTAACAGGCATTATTATAAACAGCATTAGCGGACTGGCCTCTATGATGTAGACTGGGCATCTTCCCTGTGAGGTACGATCTCAGTCTTTAACCCAAGAAGGCCTACTGGTTAATATATGTACAGCCAGTTTAAACATAAATAATTTTGCATCTTACCTACACAGTGCATTTATTGTGTTCTGTGTTATCCTTAACAGCGATTACATCCCTGCTATTTATTGCATTTATCGGTTAATGTTTCAGTTGCCTTCCGACTGCGTTCTCTGCGATGTATGAACTGATCCTTTATATACAATATAATGGACATTCATGTGCGTCTTCAAGGTATTAAAAGGAATTAAGAAGTGTTTGCTATTAGAGAGTAACAAGACAGTCAAATGTACGTATAACGTAACATGGAAGCGCGTTCGTGTAACCACTGCTGCAGTGGGAAAGCAATATATTACATATTCTGAATGTGCTTTTGTAGCCTTAGTTATCCCGCAAGCAATACACGTGCGCCATATTGACGTCTGTGTCCTGGTCGGCTCTACAGCATTTTTCTACATTACCTCGTGAATGGTAAAAAAAGGTAAATCAGTTCCATTGTTATATACAGGTGTTACTTACATGTATTAATTACAGGCGATAATTAACTGTTATCCACACCATTACAGGCCTGGTCAGGCCCAGAGGGTTCCAGTAGTTTAAGGTTCCCAGATTTCGTGACAACGGCACAGGATGGTGGTAGGTTGTCAGCCTTACGCACCGGCCGCCTTTACCTCCAGGAAATGCTCCTGGTACTCATTTCTGTTAGAGGCTGAGTCGACCCAAGGGCCATGTGCGATCGGAAGGATTTTATGTCAATGAAAAATCCAATGACTCCAGCTGGGATCGAACCAGCGACCTTCCGATTTGTAACACAGCACCTTAACCACTGTGCCACCGCGGTCCCCTCATGAATGGCACTTTGTATTTGTTTATTATTTTCTCTACAAATTTTGTCTGAAACGTTTCTCATTAAAAGAAGAATTCGGCGAGATATTATCGTAAATGTACAGTACATATGTCGTAATGTAAATCTGCCGTTCTTCTCGTCATATTTCAATGAAACCTAAACTCTCGACAGATATCTGAAAAATACCCAAATTTCAAATGTCATTAAAATATGTTTAGCGAGAGCCGAGTTGTTCCATGCGGTTGGAAGACAGGCGGTCATGACAGAGCTCACAGACGCTTTTTCGCTATTTTGCGAAAGAAAAAAAGCGCATTAAAACCCGTCAATCACAAAGAAGATTATATGTTTATTACCCTCGGAAAAGACCTGGTACCCATTGTGTATGGGGCTAGGTGGGCCACAGGGCCGGTCTGGACGGATGCGGAAAATCTCGCCCCCACCGGGATTCGGTCCCCGTACCGTCCAGTCCGTAGCGAGAAGGTATACGGACTGAGCTATCCCAGCCCACACGGTTTGTGTGTGTGTGTATATATATATATACTATGGGCTGGACGTTCCGGGATCGAATCCCGGTGGGGACGAGATTTTCCGTCCGTCCAGACCGGCCCTAGGGCCCACCCAGCCTTCTGTACAATGGGTACCGGGTCTTTCCCGGGGGTAAAGTGCGGCTGGGGCGTGCTGCTGACCACTCACCCCCTTCTAGTGCCGCGGTCATAGAAGAGTAGAGCTATACCTCTACCCACCCTCTGGGCCGCACCGGGCCTGTAACGGGAACACTTTACGTTTACCTTATATATATATGTGTGTGTGTGTGTGTGTGTGCTCGCGCGCGTGCGTGTCATGTTGTAAGCAAATTCTTCCGTACGTAATAAAAATCAAATCCTAGTCGTGCTCGACGGGTTTGTCTCTATTATTCCGTAGTATCACAACGTTATGAATAAGCCTAAGCCTCGTAGCTGCATGACAGCTGTAAAACTTCCCTACGCACCGTAAGCAACTACTTACTTACCATAGTGCTGTGCTGTCTGGATCACACGATACATAAGAGATGACACAGCTTGTCTTAGTAATGTGCCTGGTTTTTTGTTCTAACTGCAAGTCAAATCGGAGGATGTGGTTTCAGTCTTCCGCCCGCCCGCCCCCCTCCCTGCGCAGTCTTCCGCTCAAGAAGGAGTCATCAACCATGTGCCCGCGAGCACCTCGGTGCCTTCCGCGGATTTCTTCTATGTCGGCTTGAATTCCAGTTATTCGTAATCTGTGTCGTCAGAACAATCACCGATCGTCCTGAGCGCGATTCCAACATTGCAGTTCCAGCAGTGCTGCTAGCAGTGGCAAACATGCGGACGTAATGGGAATACTTCGTGCGGGGGCAAAGAAGTATGATTTCGTTGTCGACTCAGTCCGTTAAATTGCGGGTCCGCCCTCGTGTACAGAATATCAATATTTATTCTTTGTTCTGTTGTTAGGTATATATGCCGCAATTTGCGAATAGGAGAAGAATGTGGCATCTGTGGAAGGTGTAGTTGATTCCGTATGGTATTGCCCATCCTTGCTGAAAATAATTGGTGTAGAGAGCGCAAAGCCGCTTAGTGTGTTTGCGTTCCTTTAAGTTGAAGTGTCTTCGTAGCCGATAAACACAGCTGCCTATCCAGAATTGTTTAGGTTACCGAGATTATGCGTTGTGACTAAATTTCCTTTTAACAAGTTATTGTTTAAATTAACTCTTTAAACAACAAGTTAAATCCCACCTGCCATTTGCTGGCTTTATTAGGAGCTCACCATATTCTCCACGATAGTATGATAAGGTTTAACCTTGTTTGCATACGTGTACAGTATATATATATATATATATATGTGTGTGTGTGTGTGTGTGTGTGTGTGTGTGTGTGTGCTCGCGCGCGTGTTTGTTTTAGTGTGCATAATTTCTCTTCAGGCACAAGCAATGGGTGAACTGCGTTTGAATCACGCCATCAATAACTACACTTCGCATATTTGATCCAGACGCAAAATACAGTATGATGAATCTGCTTAGACACTTTACGTAAGCACATATTTGTTGTGCATTCGTTTTGGTTTTTATAGTTGTATAGGTGTGAATAAATCCCCGGTATTTCTTTGAAAATGAGCCACAAGACCGTCTTAGATTAGACACTTTCATATCTCTGATAGGTAAAGATATGGCACATAACATAATGAAAATACTGGCATACGTACCCTAGCAGCAGGCGGAGTAGAATAGCCTGCTAGGTATAGTGACTACCTTACGTGCTGGAAAATTGTGGAATCGTGGTTCGATTCCCTAGAGGGGCAACACTTTTGTTCTTTTCTCGAAATATGGCAGTTGTTGTTGGGGCCAACCCAACCTCATATCCAACAGGTAGCTGAGATTGTTTCCCCAGGCGTAAAGGGGCCAGGGTGTAAAACTGACCACTCAGCCACATCTAGTGCCAATGTCAATAACGAGTGGAAATGTATCTCCATTTTCTCACGCGCGTTTATGGCGTGCGTAAAGACAAGTTCGCGCTTGCAAATACCCTGCCAAATGCGAGCAAGTTGTGTAAGAGTTTTGCTGTGTGTGGACTCTTCTGTTAAGGTAAAAGGTAAGGTAAGGTAAAGATCACCCTAGAACGGGGTACGAAGGCCGAGAGGCAGGGGAGAGGTATAGCTGTACTCCTTCTTTGACATCGGCTCTAGATGGGTGTGAGTGGTCAACTCCACGCCCCGACCGCTTCGTAACCGTGAAAGACACTCGGTATTCGTTGTGGAAGGCTGGATAGGTGCCAGGGCAGGCCTGGATGGGTGCGGAAAATCTCGCCCTCACACCGAGATTCGACCCCCCGACCATCCAGCCAGTATCGAGTCGCCATACCGACTGAACTAAACCGATCGGCTTGTTGTTAAAATCGTAAGACTTCAAGAGAGAAGTTTACTGGGCTTGCCGAACACGTCTTATTTCCTGTATAAACCGTTCACTCCGGTCAATTCTAGCGAGCTACATTGGCCTCAGAACTGCACACGCATCTTCATATAAGGTAAAGGTAAAGCAATCCCATTACAGTCGTGGACAGACCCTGGGGGTTCCAGGAGGTTGAGGCTTCCAGATTTCAAGACAATCGGCACATGAAAGTGGTAAGGTTGTCAGCCCTACGCACCGACCGCCTTTACCCCCAGGAAATATTCCTGGTACTTATTTCTGTTAGAGGGTGAGTCGACCCCAGGCGGCCGGAAGGATTATGTCAACGAAAAATTTCAGTGACACCAACGGGAATCGAGCCCGCGACCTGCCGGCTTGTAGCGCAGTGCCTTAACCACTGTGCTACCGCGTGCCCCTATCTTCATATAAGGTGTATGTTATTTGTGCCCGATGTTTAGCAAGATTGGAAGGAAAAATATTTAGTAAAATTTCGCGGAAACGAACTTTATGAGAATTGTATCAGCTGCTCTCTGATGTCACATGCAGACAGACAAGCAGGTACGCCACTGGTGAAGCTCTGTAAGCACATTCGCCACAATTTCTCTTTGCTGCGTGCCAAATATGGCGTACTAAATACATGTGTAAATTCAGTGAAATAATTTAGAAACCTCAATGTATATTATATACGTTTTCTCCCACCACGTGTCAGCCTTATCAGTAATTAGCAGTATGTAATCCTACAAAAGCCTAGTCCCCCACCCCGTTTAAGTGCTTACTGTGTGATGAAGCTTCTTCGCTTGAGCCCGATAGTCCCTCAGATGTCCCCTCAGCTCTCTGTTTGTGTAGCACGTACCTTGCCATACGCCTGTACTGATTTATTATTTATTATCCTAGTATTAAAATAAAGAGACTGGAGAACGATAAAAGTAAAGTCACTCAGGCTGGCCGGTAACGCTGTCGCTATTCAAACCCGGTGCACCCAGAATACAAATTCAGCCGGGTATTGTTGAACAGTTTGCTAGGTTGTGTGTGTGGTATGTGCATGTATATGTGTACATATGTATATATACATACACACATACATACATAATAGATACATACTTACATACATACGTACGTACATACATACATACATATCAGCCTCTAACAGAAATGAGTACCAGGAATATTTCCTAGGGGTAAAGGCGGCCGGTACGTAGGGCTGACAACCTTACCGCCTTTATGTGCCGTTTGTCTTGAAATCAGGGAACCTCATCCTCCTGAAACACTCAGGGCCTCTCCAGGTCTGTAATGCGATTGCTTTATGTATGTATGTATATGTGTGTGTGTGTTTATATATATACATACACACACACACACACACACACACACACACTTAGGTCAATAAGGCCTAGATTCCTTAGTACCTCTATTACCTGCTGACCTTCTAAGATGAAGGCAGTACAATGCTTCGAAATTTCTTTATCCGATAACCCATTGACGCAGCGACATATCCCAGAACAACGGAATTCTGGTTTTTTACAGTTGTTATACGGGACTGAACCTATCAACCATCGGTGTATGGTCTGGGCTAGGGCCGGCATGTTAAATACACAGCAAATAAATAGAAGGCCTGTAAGCGGTAACGTGTTTTGTATTCATCTGTTCCACCTGTAAATCCCACACATCTTGGTTGTCGCTTTTGCGGGCGTATGAGTCGTGTGTTACTAAGGAACAATTGGATAATAAGATAGATTTGAAAATTTTCTTTCTTCCACTTGACCATCCTTCACAGACACACTGAGAACCAGTCGCTGATATGGAACCACATCCACGAAACCACAACATCCTGTATATAAACTTTTTTTTAAGATCATAAATTTTCCCGTAATTGTATGTGCTAATCCACAACCTTGAAAATTAGTTCTCAAGTTGCTTAGTTTTTACGGCTAAACGTGGTGGAAATTTTCGCTAAAAGTTTTCTACAAGTTCCAGTTTTGATTAAAATTGTTGAAAAAAAGTCGGACAATACAAAATATTAGCAAGCATTTCTGAGTGTTAGGCTAAATATTTTTGGAAGAGAACAAATTTTGTACAGCAAATTGAACCCAAAATCGTATGTCCGATAAAATGTTCTGGCTATTTTTAATGAGTGTTGTGGTAATAAGATGTAAGGAATTATTGTGATGTTCTTATCTGATAAACTGGGTACCCGGTGGCGCAGTTGGTTGAGACACTGCGCTAAAAGCCGGAAGGTAGCGGGTTCGATTTCCGATGGTTTCATTGAAATTTTTCATTGACATGATTCTTCCGGCCGCACCATGGCCCTGGGGTTGACTCAGCCTCTAACAGAAATGAGTACCAGGACTATTTCCTGGGCGTAAAGGCGGCCGGTGCGTAGGGCTGACAACCTTACCACCTTCATGTGCTGATTGTCTTGAAATCTGGGAGTCTGAACATCCTGGAACCCTCAGGGTCTGTCCAGGCTTTACCTTTTTATCTAATAACTAGTGAACGGGTTGACTCATTTGACCAGATTTTGTGTTCAGAGAACTTTGTACAAATTTGCAGAACAATCTCAAGTTTAATGAACATTAATTCAATGAAGTTCTGTACAGGCCGTTCGGCCCATAGCGGGAGTAGAGGTATAGCTCTACTGTTTATTGACCACGGCACGAGAGGTGGTGAGGGGTCAACGTCACGCCCTGGCCGCTCTTTACCCCCGGGAAAGACCCGGTACCCATTGTACAGGAGATTGGGTGGGCCCCAGGGCCAGTCTGGACAGGTGCGGAAAATCTCGCCGTCACCGGGATTCGATCCCCGAAACTTCCAACCCGTAGCCAATCGCTGTACCGACTGAGCTACCCGGCCCACAAATGGTACATCAATGATGAGTATAAAATATTAGAAGTTAAAAACTGTCTGTAATGTGGTCATATGCAGTGATGTACTACTCGTACGTATCAGGTATTTGTGATTCAGATTGGTGAGCGTTAGTGTAGTTACATAGTGGATTATTTGGAGTGCCATACGTATGATTTTAGCTGTGGAGTGAATCCCGATACACTATAAATATACACCGTGGGGTACGCTAGAACGAACGTAATTTGTTCTAGAACCTCGTTCGTTACAGCATATGTTCGCTCTAGCATACATTGAAATATATGAATTTAGGGGTAATCCGTTCCAGGCCCACAGCCTGAAGCAAAGTTACCATCCAACACAACCATTTAAACAAGAAAAATATACAAAATCAAAAATATAAGTGTAAAAATTACATAAAATTCATTTATTAAACTTGTATACACTGTACAAATAAACAGATAACTGAACTGAACTGATAACTGAACCTTACAAACGATAACAGAGACGATGACTGACGCTCTATTCAAAGCGGGAAGGCCCGACCGTCATGCGCACGCGCGTGCTACGTCGCCCGATAGTATTCCTCCGCATTTGTTGTGGCAGCTGTGTTTATTGTAGCATCCTGATTTTATTGATAAAAATGTTCGTTGTAGCATTCTTTCGTTGTAGGATCGTTCGTTGTAGCATACCCGACTATTTGTATTCTTGCACTTACCGCCCTGAAGATGGCCAAGTGAGTGGGCCGAAACATATCGGTGGTCGCTATATAATAAAATTAAATTCATGAAACCTAAATCCATTTGTTGGTCTTCTAAATAAATTTAATGCATGTAATTAATGCTTTGAATGTGGAACACCACAAACTGCATTTTGTCGTAATTTTCGTTCCCAATCAGGCAGGTAGGCTCCAAACGTTTTCACAGCGCGATACGAAGTTTCTGTTGGAAGAGTTATGTGAAGCTGGCAGCAGTAAATTTGACTGCACGCCAACTGCACATGCTGTTGTTTCTCTCGTAACTACAAAAAAGGTAAAGTGATCCCGTTACAGGCCCGGTGTGGCCCAGAGGGTGGGTAGAGTTATAGCTCTACCCTTCCATGATCGCGGCACTAGAAGTGGGTGAGTGGTCAGCAGCACGTTCCGGCCGCACTTTACCCCCGGGAAAGACCCGGTACCCATTTTACAGGAGGCTGGGTGGGCCCCAGGTCCGGTCTGGACGGGCGGAAAATGTCGTCTCCACCGGGATTCGATCCCGGACCGTCCAGCCCGTAGTCAGTCGCTATACCGACTGAGCTACCGTGCCCACTTGTAACTACATTGACAGTAAAATATTGCGAGAAAATACGCAGTTTGGATTTGGAATTGAAGTGTCAAAATGACAATAATTACCACAACGTCAATTTGCATCTAAGTTTTGTTTTTGGCGCGACAGCCCCCAGTGGGCCACGGTCTCCTCATTCACGAGGTTTCTAAATCACACACGACGACTCACCACAGTCGGTAGAACTCCTCTGAACGAGTGATCAGCTCGTCGCAGAGACCACTACCTGACAACACATGCACACACCATTCACAACAGAGAGACATCCAAGCCCCCGGCGGGATTCGAACCCGCGAACCCAGCAGGCGAGCGACCGCAGACCTACGCTTTAGACCGCGGCCACTGGGACCGGTAATCTGCACGTAAAGGACGTCTAAAACTAGCTTATCTAATGCTGAACCCGTCTTCCGAATCTACTAGTTACATCTCTGTCCAGGACTCCCTGCACTTTGTGTTACCATAATCTACTACACCGTGCTCACAATTGCCCCTCACTTTTTGCCATCCTTAACCGGATAAATCCAGTCCCCAAATTCCTCACTTATTTCTTGAAAGTCAGCTTTAATATAATTCTGCAATCTACGCCTAGGTCTTCCGGGTCATTTTATAGCTTCAAGTTTTTTCCCACCAAAACTCTTTTACGCATTTTACACTGTTTAAGGAATAATCTGCCTCAGTGACCTACAAGAATTTGAATAGAGTCCAATTGAAACGTGATGGCACACGGTGACGCACTACCTCGAAACACGGTGTATCCAGCATTACTACCGCTGACGCGCACACCTCGGCTGCCAGTAGTCGACTGAACTGACGCCCCCGCCGATTTAAATGGACTCGACCTTTTCGCCGAAAGACGAAATCTGGTTTCTGCGCGTGTGCCATCACATTTCAAACGCAGTCTAACTGTCGGTGTGTATGTGGTTGGTCAACTTGCCCTTGTATTTTAGGAGCTTCATGTGCGGTGTTGCGTCTGAATTGTGAGCCTTTTTAGGTCCTCGGCACTGTTCCTTTTTACAGCAATGTAAGAAATCAGTTACTTTTAATTTCTCACGGAGAGGAACCTGCCAAGTGTTTTCGTTCCACCGTTTCAGAGGAACAGAGGTTTTGGACACCTCGCGCCCTTCGACAGTACTGGGTGGGAAGAACAGACGCATGTATGGCGATAATGCGTATGCTGAAGGACGTAAAGTCGCTTATTGTTTTCAAATGGCTCTTGGCTGCTGGGTTTTAGGTGTGATAATACGTATGGATAATGGAGGTGAAAGTCCATATAATCTACACCTGACTTCTAGCAGCTTTAAACCCGGTTCTATATCGTGTCAGTTATGATGTCGTATGGACTAAGTGTCTGTCTGCAAATTGTGACGAACGTAAAATCCTTTCCTTTACGGGAATACAGTCTGAGTTGTCCAAACTGCAGTCGGTCTTGTCGCTGATACAGCATCCGGCAGTTAGAGGCCAGTGCAAACCTACCAACTGTGAACCTATGCTACAGAAAATAAACATGGATGGGTTACGGCATCCACCTACATTGGGGCAAGCCCACATGGTCATGTCAACAACCTGGGTTCAACGTCAGGACACTAGCCGGTTAAAACAACGAGTGCCAGTGACCGAACGTACAGCCATTATCAGATAAACCGCAGTGACCTTATCTTGCAGTGTCTTAAAACTAAAGGACGACTCTAACCTGGAGCAAACGGTGACCCTTGGATCGGAATTTTGTTATTGCTGAATCATAATAGACCTTGTAAAAGGGCGTGACTTTTGTTAAGGTAATGGTTTTGGCAGAATGAAAAGCGACGTGTCATCTGCGTGAAATGTCCGTTAGTATTCGGCTTTTCTGGCAATACTTAATGCACCACTGTAGCTGGAAGGGATTACTTAAAGTGGGGCTACGCAATTTGTACTCCTCGCGAATTTATTATTCGGGTGATCAAAAAAGGAAAAATGTAGTAAAATGGATAAAAGGGCAAAGGATAAGCTGGTTTGGTCACCTAGAGAGAATGGAGGAAGATAGGATGCCCAAAAAGATCTTGACTCAAGAACTGGAAGAGACGAGAAGAAGGGGAAGACCCAGGAAAAGACGGAAAGAGGAAGTAGAAAGAGATCTTCAAGTGCTGGGAGTGAGAAGATGTAGAGAGTTGGTGTGGCAGATAGTAAAAAATGGAAGGACATTGTTGGACAGGCCAAAGCCCACAGTGCCAATGGAAGAAGAACTGAAG
>Ga0123352_10013687_pt1 | contig 12881 bp, 10 predicted proteins | sample TergutLab28metaG_FD_89700 | JGI IMG/M metagenome (GOLD analysis project Ga0123352, IMG submission 89700) | Labiotermes labralis P1 segment gut microbial communities from Petit-Saut dam, French Guiana - Lab288 P1 | ecosystem: Host-associated > Arthropoda: Insects > Digestive system > Gut ... | reverse complement strand
ACGGTGCGTTGATCGGCGCGTTAGTCGGTGGGCGCATTGTGGCGGCGTTGGCGCGATTTGCGCTGTTCAGTGCGGCGGGGCAAGCCTTTACGCTGGAAGGTTTCTGGCGTGGCGTCATCCAGCCGAGCTTGCCGGGCATCGCGCTGCAACTGGCGTTTGTGCCGGTGGTTGTCATTTTGGTGCGGCGTTCAGGGCTGTTGGGTGAGGACGAATGATTGTCGAAATTGCGTTAGCGCTGTCCGGCTTGACGCTGCTGCTGGTGATATTGGTTTTGGTCAAGCTTGGCAAGCGCGAAAACGGCGCTGATTTTGAAAAAGAGTTTGCCCGCCTGCAATCGAGTTTGCAGGCCATGTTCACGGCATCCAACGACGGTCAGGCGCGCTTGCTGTCACAGTCGGCGCAGGCGCAAGATGTGCGCTTAGAGGCCTTAGAGCGCACCATGTCGACGCGGCTGCTCGAAAACGCCAACCGCACCGAGATGATTCGTGACGCTGTCGAGCAGAAATTGTCGGCTATTCAGCAAGATAATGCGAAAAAGTTGGAACAAATGCGCATGACGGTAGATGAAAAATTGCAGTCGACGTTGGAAGCGCGCATCGCGCAGTCGTTCAAACGCGTCAGCGAACAGCTTGAAGCCGTCTATAAAGGCTTAGGCGAAATGCAGTCGCTGGCAACTGGCGTCGGCGATTTGAAGAAGCTGTTAAGTGGCAGCAAGACACGCGGCATCTTGGGCGAACAACAATTGGCTGCCATTTTAGAGCAGATTATGGCGCCTGAGCAGTATGCCGAAAATGTTACAACGACAGGCACGGCCGAGCGTGTGGAGTTTGCCGTGCGGTTGCCGGGTGAAGGTGATGCTCCGGTTTGGCTGCCGATTGACGCGAAATTTCCCATTGACCCTTACAACCGCCTGCTCGAAGCCTACGAAACAGGTGGTGATACGAGTGTGCCAGCGGCGGAGCTGCGTGCCATGCTTAAAAAATCGGCTAAGGACATCAAAGACAAGTACATTGCACCGCCAATGACGACCGACTTTGCTGTGCTGTTCTTGCCGAGTGAGGGACTGTATGCTGAGGTTTTGCGCCTCAATATAGCGGCTGAACTGCAAGCGGCGCACAAAATTATCATCGCCGGCCCGACAACAATGGCAGCGTTGCTCAACAGTCTGCAAATGGGGTTCCGCACACTGGCCATTCAAAAGCGTTCAGGCGAAGTATGGACGAAATTGGGCGAAGTTAAAAGTGAGTTTGAGAACTTCAACATTATTTTAACTAAGGCACAGGACAAACTGCGCCAAACAGGCGATGAGCTGGAGAAACTCATCGGCGTGCGCAGCCGCGCCATTGAGCGCAAGCTGCGAGGCATTGAACATTTGCCGGAAGGAGATGTGCCATTGGAGTTGATGTAGTGTTGTCAGTGACTTGCGATTAAAAAGTACCCTGATTTGCTTTCTCAAGAACGGCGAAAAATGCACTGTATAGGAGGTCGCATGAAGATAACGGACAGATCAGATAGGGATATTTCAAAAAAAGAACTCAACAATATTTATGATGACTTCAAAAAAATTGAGATACAAGATGGCGTGCCGCCGAATAATCAAAGAAGATATCAGTTTATTGCAGAAGAAAATGGTGTTATCATCGGCTTTGCTTCTGGGGTTACGAACCATAAATGGTTTTATTTAAGCGATATGTGGGTACATGAGGATTATAGACGGCAGGGATTGGGCGCGAAGCTGTTGAAGCTGTTAGAAGACAGGGTCAAATCAATAGGTATGGAACACATATGGACATGGACAACAGGTTTTGTCAACCCTAAGTTTTACGAAAGCCAAGGCTATAAAGTTTTTACTGTTTTTGAAGATTTCTGTCAAGTAAAAGGCTATCATCAAATAGGTTATCGAAAAGATTTTATTGAATGATAAGACTTTTCGAATAACACATCACAACACAGGGGCGGCTGATTGTCGTCCCTGTTGGCTGTCTGCAATAACACACGATAAAAAATTTACAAAAAATCAAGAGTTTCCCTTGACAAATATCGATATACCCGCTACAATAAACTTTAATGTGCCATAATAGGCACTTAATATAAAGGAGAGCTACAGATGAGTATTTTACAAGTCGTGCTGGGCGCGTTGGGATTGTTTGCCTGTTTTGTAATCGGCGTGATTACCGGGATTGTATATCGTAAAAACGTTGCCGAAAAAGAAATTGCCAGTGCCGAAGAAGAATCGAAACGCATAGTCAACGACGCTATCAAGGATGCCGAGTCAAAAAAACGCGAGACATTACTGGAAGCAAAAGAGGAAATTTTACGCGACAGAAACGAATTGGACCGCGAAATCAAAGAGCGTCGCAAGGATATTGTGGCACAAGAGCGTAATCTGCAAAGTAAAGAGAGCAAGCTGGAAAAAAAGCAAGACACACTGGAAGCCAAAGATGAGCAATACAATGAGAAATTGAAGGCTGTTGAGGAGCTGCGCGACGAGACAGTCAAAATGAAACAAGCGCAAATCGAAGTGCTGGAACGCATTTCCGGCATGACGGCTGATGAGGCGCGAGCGCACTTGCTGCAAAATTTGGAGGCGGAATTGGAGCGCGCGTCAGCCATCAAGGTCAAGGAATTCGAATCACGCACACGCGAGGAGAGCGACCAAAAAGCGCGTGAAATTATCGGTTCAGCCATCCAGCGTTGCGCGGCCGACCATGTGACCGAAGCAACGGTCAGCGTTGTTAATTTGCCGAGCGATGAGATGAAAGGGCGCATTATCGGGCGCGAGGGGCGCAACATTCGCACGTTGGAAACACTGACAGGCGTTGATATGATTATCGACGATACGCCGGAAGCCATTACATTGTCAAGCTTTGACCCGGTACGCCGTGAAGTTGCGCGTGTCGCTTTGGAGAAATTGATTCTTGACGGGCGCATCCACCCGACACGCATTGAGGAAATGGTCGAAAAGGCACAGCGCGACGTTGACAATGTCATCAAGCGCGAGGGCGAACGCGCCATCTTTGAGACCGGCGTACACGGCATTCGCTCGGAATTGGTCAAGCTGCTCGGGCGCATGCACTACCGTACTAGCTACGGACAAAATGTGTTACAGCACTCCATCGAAGTATCACAGTTGGCGGGGCACTTGGCAACCGAAATCGGCGCCGACGCCGTCGTCGCTCGCCGCGCCGGCTTATTGCATGATATTGGCAAAGCTGTTGACCGAGAAATGGAAGGCACACACACAGCACTGGGTGTTGAGTTGGCCAAGAAGCACCGCGAGGGCTACGAGGTCATTCATGCTATCGAGTCACACCACGGTGACGTGGAAACTAAGACCGTTATCGCAGCACTTGTGCAGGCGGCCGATGCCATCAGCGCAGCGCGTCCGGGCGCTCGGCGCGAGAACTTGGAGCACTACATCAAACGCTTGGAAAAACTGGAAGAAATCGCGACCGGATTTGGCGGCGTGGAGCGTGCCTTTGCCGTGCAAGCGGGGCGTGAGATTCGTGTGGTGGTCAAGCCCGAAGAAATCAATGATGATCAAATGACTCTGCTGGCCCATGAAATGACACAGAAAATTGAGGCCGATATGCAATATCCGGGCCAAATTAAAGTGCATGTTATCCGCGAGACGAGGCATACTGCGATTGCCAAATAGAGGTGCCCGGTAGGCGGTATCGTGAGGCGTGACAGATCGAGAACGGCCAAGTAATGGAGAGTTTTATATTTTAGGGGCGCACTGTGTGTGCCCCTACGATTGAAAAAGGGTGTGAAATATGAAGCTTTTAACCATCGGCGACGTTTGTGGCGAAATCGGACTCATTGCGCTGAGTCAAGCGCTGCCGAAACTTATACAAACACATAAGCCCGATTTGATTGTCGTCAATGGCGAGAATGCTGATGTTATCGGACTTACACCATTGCAGGCCGAACGTATTTTTATGATGGGCGCGCACGTCGTTACGCTGGGCAACCATGCGTTTGGTCGCGGGCAGATTGCAAGTGTGCTGGACAAAGATGAACGCATTCTGCGCCCGCTAAACCTCACCAAACATGCGCCGGGCGGCGGATATATTGAACTTCCCTGCCGCAGCGTAACGGTTGGTGTGATGTGTCTGATTGGGCGCTGCTACATGGAACACAATTTTGACAACCCATTTTTGGCCGCCGAGGCGCAGTTGGCGCAGTCGAATGCCGATATAGTTGTCGTGGAATTTCATGCCGAAGCCACCAGCGAAAAAATGGCGATGGCATATCACCTGGATGGCTTGGACAGCCGCGTTGTTGCGCTGTATGGCACGCATACCCATGTGCAGACGTCTGACGAGCGCGTCTTCCCCAACGGGATGGGCGCTATTACCGACATCGGCATGACGGGAGCCTACGACTCAATTTTAGGCGTTAAGCCACACCAATCTCTCAATCGATATTTAGGAAAAATGCCGGAGCGGTATACGTCGCCGCAGAGCGGTGCGACGGTTGTCGAGGGTGCGGTGTTCAGCGTTGACACAGAGAGCAAAAAATGCATCGGCATTGAGCGGGTCAGGGTATTTGGGGAGGCCATATGATAGACGTTACTTCGTTTCTTGAATACTTGACGCAAATCGGCTATACCGGCGACAAGGAAATGCAACGTCGTCACATTTGGCTGTGCCGTGAGATGAGCGTGACAGTCAACGACTTGTGCGAAGGCGGCGTTGTCACCGCGCATGAATTATCGACTGTGGTAGCGCGTACGACTAAGCGCATTGTCGATGGCGGTTTTGGCACGTATCACGGACTTCATCGTTGGATGGACGAACACGCTTGCAAGTTTTTTGCACAGTTACTGGAATATTTTGAGTTGGACCCCGCCGATGGACAAACTCATGCGTTCATCAATGAGTTGCGTCGACACAACGCCCAATATTGGCAGCAAAAGGCAAGCCGGATCGTCGCAAATCTGCGGGAGATGATGACGTTTATCCCCGATGATGCCGTTATCGACCAACGATGGTTGGATGCAGCCGATTTGTCTAACCAAGAATTTGTCAACGCATTTGCCGCATTGCAAGGCGTACTGGTGGGCGCGTATTTGGACATTGAATTTGACGCTTTTGCGTGGGGATTCCCCGGAAAGCAGACCACTGAAAAGAACTTGCAGTGTCGCGTGAGTGATGTGCTGGTGACCTTGGGCTGTGCAGCCAATCGTCATGGCAGCGAATTGGAAGTATTGAATGAATACTTCAAAGGCATGACGAAAAATCGGCGACAAATACCTGCCTTAATGACGCAGCTGCAGTCGCTGGGATTTGAGTTTGAAAATTATTCACCCAGGATGGCGCTAACGGAGCGGTTCAAAGTGCGTTTTCCCGATAATCCCCATGTTATCAACGTACTTAAGGCATACTGTGTGCGATACGAGGCGGCTATGTGCAAATGTTGCCCCAATTGCGGCGAGATGCGCAAGACAGGCGGTTGTCCTATCCAAGTCATGCAGCGTCACGCCTTATTTAGCCATCGATACTTAGAGGCATCTTTACAATATAACGATAATTTTCAAGTTGAGTTTGATGCTTTTGACGACGAGACCGGAAAAATCGCCGTGTGGCTGCATGACAATGCTGAACAATATGGCTATACGCTGTGTCCCGGCCGCACGATTTGTGGTGAGTTGCTTACATTTCGCCCGATTGAGACGCCGAACTGCGGCGGGTGTCGTCGTTGCTTAAAGTTTGGCAAGCTGCCGGACACAGGAAATGACGGCATTGGCGGGCCTGTTCGTTTTATGCACTATTGGTTGAAAAACGGTGTGGGTGTCGTCAATCCAAGCTTAGACGACGTTAAGGCCGCGCTGGCGGATATAGCAACTTATCAGGCAAAAAAATAATTTCATAAAACAAATTAAAAATGAGGAGAACCATCATGCCAAAAATCACGTTCATGGGTGCAGGCAGCACCATCTTCGCGCGCAACGTCTTGGGCGACTCCATGCTCGCACCGTCGTTGCAAAATGCCGACATCGCGTTGTTCGACATCGACCCGGTGCGGCTGAAAGACTCTGAGACAATCCTCAGTGCCATCAACGGTACGTGTAATGAAAACCGTGCCAAAATTACGTCATATACTGACCGCTTAGCAGCTCTTGACGGGGCAGATTTCGTCGTCAACGCTATTCAAGTTGGTGGCTATGAACCATCAACAGTCATTGACTTCGACATTCCCAAGAAGTACGGCTTACGTCAAACAATCGCTGACACACTGGGCATTGGCGGTATTTTCCGTACTCTGCGGACGCTGCCGGTGTTTCAAGACTTTGCCGAGGACATGGAAAAAGCCTGCCCTGACGCGTGGTTCTTGAATTACACCAACCCCATGGCTATGCTGACGGGGTTCATGCAGCGCTACACGCCGATTAAAACTGTCGGTCTCTGCCACAGTGTGCAATGGTGTGCCGAAGGATTGCTGCAATCGCTGGGTATGCCTAACGACAACGTACAGAGTAAGATTGCCGGCATCAATCACCAAGGCTGGCTATTGGAAATGAAGCGCAATGGCGAGGACCTTTACCCCGAAGCGCGTAAACGCGCCGCTGAGAAGAACGCAAGCGGCGAAAAGCATCACGACATGGTGCGCTTCGAAATGATGAAGTGGTTTGGCTATTACGTCACCGAGTCGAGTGAGCATATGTCAGAATATCTGCCGTATTTTATCAAAGAGAAGTATCCTGAACTTATCGAGCGGTTTAATATTCCCCTTGACGAGTATCCGCGTCGCTGTGTCAACCAAATTGCCGGTTGGAACGAATTGCGCGATCGCTTAGTCAACGACAAAAATCTGACACACACACGCTCAGGCGAATATGCCTCGTACATTATGGAGGCCATGGTCGAAAATAAACCGTATAAAATCGGCGGCAATGTGCTCAATACTGGTTTGATTACCAATCTGCCGTCTAATGCCTGTGTCGAAGTGCCGTGTTTGGTCGATGCATCGGGTGTTAATGGGTGCTATGTCGGCGATTTGCCGGAGCAACTGGCGGCCATCAACCGCACCAACATCAATCCGCAGCTCATGACAATCGAAGCGCACGTCAGCAAACGCAAAGATGCCATCTATCAAGCTGCGATGCTGGATCCGCACACTTCGGCTGAGCTGTCGATTGACGACATTGTGGCAATGTGTGATGATTTGATTGAAGCGCACGGCTTGCTCGGCAAGGGCGGATATTTGCCGTCGTATTCGTAAATAACTTTTATAGGGGCGACCGGCCCTCGGTCACCCCTATGCACAATTATGAAAAATTTCACCAAAAATGATAACAATTTTATTTGCCGGCATTGTAATGCAGACGTTATGCCGTTGGGATATACCTCTCGCAATCACTGTCCGCGCTGTTTACATTCACTGCACGTCGACATCAACCCCGGCGACCGTGCCAATACCTGCGGTGGCCTAATGCGTCCCGTCGGACTTGACCCACATGGCAAAAAAGGTGCGGTGCTTGTGCATCAATGCGTAAAATGCGGTGCGCGTCAACGCAACCGCACGGCGGACGATGACGATGGGGCCTTGCTGATAAAAATTAGTGCAATCCCACTATAGGGGACGCACGCCGAGCGTCCTGCAAAAAAAAGCTCTGCCTATAGCAGAGCTTTTTGCCTATAGACAAATTCTAAACAGGGAACTCTTCGCCTTCCCATGTGCCGACCAAGGTTGCGTTGCTGCCGCTGCAACCGGCAAAAATCATGAACAAAGCGGAAAGCATGAGGGCGGCTGTGCTTATGGAAAGTATCTTTTTCATAAAAATCCCCCCAATTGTGCGCGTTTTGAATAAAAAACAATTTATTATACAGCACATTTGTGTAGTTGTCAATCGAGGCAAAATCTGCTATACTGTGTAGAGCAATGAATCGTTTTTATATCCTTAGGAGGGAATCCATGCAGTTGCACGAACAAGCTATCACGCAATCGACCGCGTATAGCGGCATTATCGTTAACGTCCGCCGCGACACCGTGCGGCTGCCCAATGGTAACGCTGCCGAACGCGAAGTTGTTGTCCATCCCGGCGGCGTGGCAATTTTGCCGTTGGATGAGGACGGTAACGTGACGCTTGTTAAGCAATTCCGCTATGCCGGAAACCAGGTGCTGCTCGAAATCCCGGCCGGCAAGCTGGAAATCGGCGAAACGCCGGAAGAGTGCGGGCGGAAAGAGCTGCGCGAAGAAGTGGGTTTTACAGCGGGCCGTTTTGAGTTGCTGTCCGTGATGTACCCGACGATGGGGTATTGTACAGAGAAATTGCATCTCTATTTGGCGCGGGATTTGACCTTTGTCAGCCTGCAACCCGAAGAGGACGAATTTTTAGAAATCGTCAAAATGCCGCTAGCAAAATTGATTGACATGGTCGTCAATGGCGAAATCGTTGATGCCAAAACGGCGTTAGCGGCAATGGTTACAGAGGCTTGGTTGAAAGATGGCAGATAACAATTCAATATTTGATATAGCCGTTGTCGGCGGCGGACATGCCGGCATTGAAGCGGCCCTCGCGGCGGCGCGCATGGGTTTGCGCGCTGTTATTTTTGCCATGCACTTAGATGCTGTCGGCAATTTGCCCTGTAATCCCGCTATCGGCGGCAGTGCCAAAAGCCATCTCGTTCGTGAAATCGACGCACTGGGTGGTGAGATGGCAAAGATTGCCGACCAATGCGTCATCACGGCGCGTATGCTCAACGTTGGCAAAGGTCCTGCCGTACACGCTTTGCGTGCGCAAGTTGATAGACGGCAATACATGGCAATCGTTAAGCACACCTTAGAATCGACGCCTAACGTAACGCTGAAACAAGGCGAAATCGTTGATATTATTGTTGAACATGGACAAGTCGCCGGTGTAGTCACGGCACTTGGGCGGACATACACTGTTCAAAAAGTCATTCTCTGCACGGGAACGTATCTCAAATCACGTATCATCACGGGCGAAAATGCCAGAGAGTCCGGCCCCGACGGCCTGCACAACGCCAACGCTTTAGCCGATTGCCTGCAGCGCTTAGGTTTGCCCCTGCAACGCTTCAAGACAGGTACGCCGCCGCGTGTCAACGCCAATACCGTTGATTTTACCGCAATGGAGCGGCAACCCGATGAGCCAAATTTGCCCGCCTTCTCCTATCAAAATGAAGCGACCCGTTCGCCAAAAGCCTGCTGCTATGTCACGCATACGAATCAACAAACACACGATATTCTGCGACAAAATTTGCATCGCTCACCCATGTATTCGGGTGAAATTGAAGGTGTGGGCGCACGGTATTGCCCGTCAGTGGAGGACAAGATTGTGCGGTTTGCCGACAAGGAGCGGCATCCCGTTTTCGTTGAGCCGATGGGACTGGATACCGATGAGCTATACTTGCAAGGCCTGTCGTCATCTATGCCGGAAGATGTACAAGAGCTTGTATTGCAATCGATTCTCGGCTTGGAAAACGCTGTCATGACGCGTCCGGCGTATGCTATCGAGTACGAGTGCTTCGATCCGACTTGCTTGCTGCCGTCACTGGAATGTCGCCAAGTGCGAGGGCTCTATGCCGCGGGGCAAATCTGCGGCACATCGGGCTACGAAGAAGCAGCGGCGTTAGGGCTGGCAGCAGGCGTCAACGCCGCGCTGGCCGTGCAGGGAAAAGCGCCTGTCACGCTCGATCGCGCCGGTTCATACCTTGGTATCTTGATTGACGACTTGGTGCACAAAGGCACAAACGAACCCTATCGCATGCTGACTTCACGTGCCGAATATCGCCTGCTGTTGCGACAAGACAACGCCGACCAGCGTTTGACGCACATCGGCCACGCTGTTGGCTTGATTTCAGGCGAACGGCTGCAAGCTGTGCAGGCAAAATATGCCGCTGCTGCTGCCGAACAAAAACGCCTCGAAACAACACATGTTGCACCGTCCGAAGCGTTGAATGCTTTACTTGCCGCTATTGACGCACCGCCTAAAACGACAGGCATACGGCTCGCCGACTTGCTCAAACGTCCCGGCATCACGTATCAGATGCTTGCGGCTGTGGACACCGAGCGCCCGCAAGATATATTGCCTGTGATCGCCGAACAAGTTGAAATCGCTGTCAAATACGAGGGATACCTCAAGCGACAGCAGGCGCAAATCGAGGCATTCCGCCAGATGGAGGATGTCAAATTGCCCGAAGATCTCGACTACATGGCGTTGGGCGGCGTGCGCTGGGAGGCGCGGCAGAAGTTAGCTGCTGCCAAGCCTCTAACATTGGGGCAAGCGTCACGCTTGTCAGGTGTCAACCCCGCTGATATTACGGCATTGATGGTATATTTGGCAAGGTAAAAGACCGCCCTCGGCGGTCTTTTTTTGCTAGCGTGGCAGCATTTCTAAGGCCTGTCGATGCAGTTCATTTTGCCGCTCAGTATGGTCGGAAATGATTTGCGGGAGTAGTTCTCCGGCAAGTTCTTCTCGCGCGGCCCAATCCGATGAGATGTCGCTTTGTGCCTGCACAAGAAGATGTGCGCGCGCCCACGGACTGCAATAATATTCGCCGATAATCGCGGCATTAAAGGTGAAAATAATATCGGCGTTGAGCAACTCATGTCGTTCAGGCGGAGGGTCACGCCATTCGGCGCGAAGCTCGACGAGCCGTGCGTTGTGCTGTGTGGCCATCTCGGTAAATGTTGCGTGCGAAATGTTAAAATATTGGATCATCCGCACGAGAACGGGAAACTCGTGACGCAACGGCCTATCACGGGCGAAGTCATATGCCAAAAATCTCTCCACAGCGTCTTCGCCAAGATAGGCGTCAAACAACGTGCCATCTAAGCTGGCAAGAATACCGCCGCCATGGTTGACGCACCCCCAATGATCGCCAAAACAGGAAGCAAAGATGGTGCCGTTGGTCGGAGAACGCAGATTTTCGTGGCTTACGATTAAGCCGTTTTCAACCGTAAAACGTGAAAAAACAAAGTAGGGAATGCCGCCGTCAATCATTGGTGCCCATGACTCAACAACAGTGCGTCTGTCATCTTGTTCGACAATGGCATGAACGGCACTGTCCCAAAACACGGTGTAGTTGGCTTCGCATGATTCGATAAGAAGTGTATAGAGATAGCCGTCACGCTCAATCAATAGCGGTATGTCGTCCCACGTGAAGAATAACGCATCAAGAAAATTCGGCTCGTAGTAGCGCAGCAATTCACCGCGCACATCGGCGATGCTTCTAAACCCGCTGTTGGGGTTGATGCGAGCGTATGATATGATAAATGGTGTGCGCCACTCAGAATCAGCCGGCGGGGCGTGCCCAACGTCAACGGTAATCCACTCGCCGTCAGCGCCTCTGTATATTTGGCGGCTCAATCGCCTCGGCCAAAGCAAGTCCTGGCGCAATATTTGCGCCGCCGAAATCAACGCTCCGATTTCCAATTCTTCCACTGTGCGCTTGCGGTCTAAATCAGCAAGCGTTTGTGTCGCCAACGGTTGGGAGTCGACGGGATTATCTTCCGCCGCGGGCGGCTCAGAATCAACGGCCTCAGGCTTATCAGCCATTTCCCACGGGAAAACAACCTGTATCGGTGCGCCGCTTGACGGCGACCACTGCCATACACTGCCGTCATCGCGGAGCGCGAGAAGATGTGCGTTGCTGGCTGAAATAGCAGTGATGTTTGTAAGCTCATAAAGCGTCGGATTCTCATACGCCGGGCGGAACGCAAACGCGAGGTCGCTAAGTGTAGAATTAGAGGATAGACCGGCGAGCATAGGCCACGCCCACACCGTGCCGTCGGCGTTGAGGATAAAATAGGACGACAACGCCGCGGCGTCACCAATACCGGGAAGCTCTATAAACCTACCGTCAACGCGCACCCAAACTGTGCCGTCGCTGCGGAGAATTACGACGGAGCCATCACCGGCAATTGTCATGTCAGCGGCGTTGTCGATGCCGTGAATTCGTTCGGGACGCCCCAAATAAGATGAGGCAACCAGCGAAGGAGCAGGCATTATATGTTCCCAAATCGTGCCATCGTCACGAAGCCAAATGTTAAATGTATGCACAGGCGTCGTATTGGTTGAAATAGCGCCAAAGCCATAGGCCACAATGCCAGATAAGTTAAAGATGTCGTTATATTCCCATCGATAAAATTCGCGTCCGGCGCGGTTGACGTCCCGCACAAAGAAACGCAATCTGCCGTTGCTGTCGACGATAGATGGTGTTATAAAATCGTTGCCGACGATTGACGCATCGGGCAAATCAGGTAATTGGATAGGCTCCGGCTGACGTGCGCCCCAAATAAAGATCGCGCCATCCTGACGAATGGCCATATTATACTCCGTGCCTGTGCCGACATCGACGATATTATTCAAGCCCTGTATTTGCACAGGTGTAGTACCGTCGTTGCGCCACTCCCAAACATTACCATTGTGGTCAATTGCCAAATTGTGTGTCGAACCTGCGGAAACAGCAGCGATATAATGCCCCGGCGGCGCAGGAGTAGCTGTCTCCCACGGGAAGATAACGCGGATGGGCGGGCTTGAAGTCGTAGACCAACCCCAAACCGTACCATCCTTGCGTAATGCCAAGCAGTCGGAAATGGCGACGATGTTGTCAAGATTTGGTATTTGGAGAATGATGGGTGTGTCATCAAGGCCGTTTTGGTGCCTGTCCATTGACCACACTGTGCCGTCGTCGCGCAGTGCTGTGGTGGATAGCAATTCCGGTACAATGGCGATAATGTTATCTAGACCAAATTGTACCGGCGTACGTTGGCTTCTAAAAAGTGAAAGACTCACGCCTTGGGAGGAGTGAAAGCCCCACTCCCACGTCGTACCGTCGGATAAAATCGCGGCATGGCGGCTGCTCGAAGCAATGGAAACAACGCTGTATAGCTCCGGCACTTGCACCGGT
>Ga0123352_10013686_pt1 | contig 12881 bp, 7 predicted proteins | sample TergutLab28metaG_FD_89700 | JGI IMG/M metagenome (GOLD analysis project Ga0123352, IMG submission 89700) | Labiotermes labralis P1 segment gut microbial communities from Petit-Saut dam, French Guiana - Lab288 P1 | ecosystem: Host-associated > Arthropoda: Insects > Digestive system > Gut ... | reverse complement strand
TTCTCTTGTACAGTTGCACCATCCCCGCGATCACAATTCCTATAGGTGGGACTCCGGCCATCACACAGGATGCTTCGTAGGAGATGGTTCTGTACGCCTTCGCTATTTTAATATTTATGAGCCGGGTGTGTGTATGTGTGGGTGTGTGTATGTGTGTGTGTGTGTGTATATATATGTGTGTGTGAGTGTGCGTATGTGTTTGTGTGTTTTGTGGCGCAGTTTCGGATAGGAATAAGCAAGTTTAGACAGGACCTCCCTATTATGCGCTCACGTAGTGCAGTTCAGGCGAAGTAGGCTGAACGAAACATTAGAGACAAACACGTCGGTGACTTCACCGTGACGTCATTGCACGTATTCACAGAGTGGCTACTGTTAATAGCAATTGTAGGGCCTTGCAGGAATTACACAATATCTAACTGTGCCTAAATAACTTCCATGTCTCGAAGCCATTATTGCCAGAATGTGTCGTCTACTGCCATCATGCGAGTATTTATGGAACCATATTCATCGCTGTTTGAATCAAATGAATGAAACATGAAATGTCCGTACACTGATTCGCTTAGACATAAAAACGTTTGCTAAAATCGTTATTAAAAGGGACTTCTGATTTTTTTAAAGCACTTTTGCACCAATAAATACAGTTACTGCATCCACGAACAGCACAAAACCGACTCGCAAGTCTTCCTCTCCTTTAAAACGGTCCAATTCTTATAGCGGGGCTTACAAGAACTACAATGCCATAATCGCATACAGTCGTACCCTGTTAGAACGACATCGGTTTATGCGATAACTTCTCTGTAACCTCAGACAATCTGTGGTACCAATTTATCCCTCACTGTCAACCATAACATTGCACTCCTCGTTGCGCTATTTAATATTAATTAAAATAGTTTATTCCGTCTTAACACAACTTCAATACATTAGTTTCTTGTCTACATGTTTCGGTTTTTATAAAACCAGCTTCAGGCCAATGTTGACTACAGTGAGGTACATTCAGTGTGTGTATACATTATGGGATCCCATAGTGTTCACATAAAATCATAATATTAATGAAAATTTTAATTTTAAAATGCAAGTTTAAGATTTATAATAGGGTAAAAAAGGGTAAAGTGATCCCGTTACAGGCCCGGTGTGGCCCAGAGCGTGGGTAAAGGTATAGCTCTACTCTTCCATGACCGCGGCACTAGAAGGGGGTGGGTGGTCAGCAGCACTCTCCGGCCGCACTTTACCCCCGGTAACGACCCGGTACCCATTTTACAGGAGGCTGGGTGGGCCCCAGGGCCGGTCTGGACGGGCGGAAAATCTCGTCCCCACTGGGATTTGATCCCGGACCGTCCAGCCCGTAGTCAGTCGCTATATTTATAATAGGGTTTATTTTATAAATATTAAGAGACATACGTAAGTACTGTTATTGGTACGAAACTAATATATTGCAGTTGTATTAAGACGGAATAAACCATTTTATTGAATATTGCATTCCTCGGGTGGAACAACACTCGTTTATGACGACACAAAATATTCATTGCCTCTCAAGACGTCATAATTGACTGTACAACGTTGTGGTAGTCAAATCAGGGAGGATAAGATGAGTGGGGTACGTGGAACACATGAGAGAGATAAGCATACAGAGTATCGATTAAAACCGGAAGAAATGAGACTGAGTAAGATGGCGTGGGCTGACTTGATTTGGTTCAGCATTGGGAAGAGTGGTAGGCTGTTGTGAATACGGCAACGAACCTTCGGGTTCCATACAATGCGGGGAATTTCTTGGCTAACTGAGGAACTGTCAGCTTCTCCAAAGAGCTCTGCTCCACACCGTTAGATAGCGATGCACTTACTTTCATGATGTTCACCAGACATTCTGAATTTTTAGTTGGATTAGGCACTGCGCTGCAAGTTGGAAGGTCACGGGTTCGATTTCCGATTATGTCATTGGAATTTTCCATTGATATAATCCTTCCGGCCGCACTGTGGTCCACGGGTCGACTTAGTAAAGGCGGCCGGTGTGTAGGGCTAACAACCTTACTACCTTCATGTGCCGACTGTACCAAAATCTGGGAACCTCGAACTCCTGGAACCCTCAGGGCCTGTTCAGGCTTGTTACAGGGATAGCTGTATCTTTAACTAGCTTTACCAACCTCAACCACAAGGCCTTTACAAAAACAGTGTTAATACAGAACGTACAGCATGGCGTGACAGCGTTGGGTATGCCAGGGCCTCCTCATTATCGAGACTTCACGATCACAATCAGGACACCACTGGATGAGTGACTGGTCCGACGCAGCGACCTCTACATGACAACACACAACACTCACAAAAAAAAAAAGACATCCATACTCCCTTCTGGATTCGAACCAGCAATCTCACAAGCGAGCAGCCGCATACCAACGCCTTAGACAGAGCGGCTACTGGGATCGGCATGTATATAGTTAGTGATCTATATGCTTTGATTCAATTTATTATTGCCATAAAACTAACATGTGTATGTGTGAGCGAGCCTACTAGTTGAAATTCTGTTGTTAATCTGCCCCAAAAGTAACAAGTCACATTATAGTTACCCATTCGTACGCCAGGTGGCAGTGACCTCCGAAAATATTCTGTTGTATGAAGCAGTAAATAGATGCCTACGTTATGGATGGTCTTGCAGCCCTGATTTTTGCCGACGAATTTGGGTTATCTGTAGGAAGCGCCCCTTTTTATGCGAGAATTTTTACAAGTCCATGACCCGCACATTCAGCGGAATTTTTGTTTCGTGTTATCTTTCGAGAGCTATAATGTAAGAGATTTGATTAGTGGAAGCGTGATCAATGCAAATCAGAGCTAGAGGTGGGAACTGTCAATGTATCCATCGACACCACGGAGGGCTGCATACTTTTACGTTACAGGCTAATAATTCACACATCCCATGTCGTGCCCCTGCCGTGCTCCGACCATGCCGCTCTGAAAGCGGCTTCTCAAGGCCATGGCACAGCACGACAGGGGCGCGGCACGGGCACGGTATGGGCACTGCGTGGCATGTGTGAATTAACTTCGGCCGTCTCTCGACGGCCTGTGGGCTACCTGCCCAAGCTCTGCTTCTTCCAGCTACAACGCAGACAGTCATGAAGGTTGTTAACCAGAGTGCTACAGCCTTTTGGATATGTTTAGTTGTTCTGATGACGATGGAGACAGCAGATTATAAGGAATATGAACTGAACTTAAGATTTAAATTCAGTCTTTCTTCTGTTGTCATGCTAGTCTTCATTTGTATTCTTCTTTTGATTCTATGTGGGCAACAACTCTTTAAAGTTTTCAAATTTCGAAATACCAATTCTAAAATATTGTAAACATTTTTGCATGTTCTTTTTCAGACGTCCAAACACAGTGTGAAATTCTCCTTCCTCTTCTTTCGATCAAAACGCATTACGAATCCAGTATATTTGTTTTACTGGCTTTCCTTCTTTCGAAAGAATGTAAAGCCCACATACAATTATCACCTGATCCTCACAACTACCCATGCTGAAGACTGTCAAGAATGGTAGCAGCAGAACTCAAAAGAAGATCCGTTAAAATGTTAGACTAACAGTTCGGATTTTTCCGGCTACCACGCGGACTTTAACGAAGGACACGGCACTATCGGAACATGGCATGGGCGCAGCACGGCATGGTATGAGTGAATTAGCCTTGATACACCAGTAGAATCATACAAAGAAGAATGGTGTGAGGCTGTCCTTTGGGACAGTTTAGCGGTACGTGATTATTCGGTTGATAAGGCTTTCGTGTAGAACAATCGTAGAATGACAACAGATAGGGGAAAAAAGTAAATGTTCGAGAAAAAAAATCTTTTCACAGTTGCGCCTTTGTCCCAAAACAAAACACCATGTGGCACAATAAGGAATTATAAACATATAAACCCACTTCGCAAGTTGCAGATACATTAGTCAAATACTGGCAACCCTCAATTACATGTCCCTCCAGCCAGTAAATTGGTACGTGAGCTGCGTATAGACATATTTAATAAGCCAATATATATTGTACTACATACTGGTAAACCTTCCATATTAATATGGACAATCACCTTTGTTTTGATTGCTCGCATTTTCCAGGCTTCACTGTCACGAAGGTACTTCATAAAGAATGGATTAATTACGATCGTGTGGCGTACAGAAATTGAAACTGGTTCGTGTTTCTGCAGATCATCATATCAGACGGTAGTCTATGGACGACAGTGTTCAAATGATCGTGTGTGTGAAGCGCGTGTATACAGCCGTGTTGTTAGAAACATTCTGATTGAATCGAACATAAATATATTTGCTGCTAGAACAATGGGCACGTGTATGATGAATAACAAGTATGGGTATAGTTCCTAATTTGTTCGGCTTTAGTTGTGTTGTTACAGTGCTCAGGTTAGGAAGGCTATAATATAAGAGGTAAAATATAAATACAGGATAAATGTTTAATGAAACCTTTTGGGAAACTTTGTTTGGAAGACGGTGAAAGCAAGTGAAGATACTATTAAAGTGGAGCTTTATAATAGAGGATGTGGGAATTTGAAGAGAACGAAGTGGTTTAATATCGCGCCTTCTTTACTTTCGTTGTTTTTAACTCAGCCACACTTTATCAACTCGATAGGATATGCAGGTTTGAATTTTAGGACAGGCACCTTTTTTAAATGGGAAGAATTACAGAAAAAACATCACAGTATTTTACGGTTCATAGAGGAGCACGCGGCAAGCTACAAGAAACCTTTTGTTTCAGGCAGCCGGTGTCCGAGTTGAGACTGCAACAGAGAACGAGTCGAATATGGAGTGATATGGATAATGGAAAAAACCTGATTAGTGTTAGAACAGTTTTATTTCGCTAAGTGCCACAGACGGTACAAGTGTTCCTTGGCTAGGCTCATTGTCGCTTCATCACCGATAGTGTTGTCTAATTAGATAAACAAATGATTTTTAATATAATAATTTATTCCAGTAATTTAAGAAAACTATATATATATATATATATATGTGTGCGTAGTGATCAATATTAAAAATTCGGTGACGTGTTTCGGTTCAAAGGACCCATCATCAGACCAAATATAAAAAAAATCCTGGCACTGCACATTCAGACAGTGCACACACTATGGGATCCCATATTGTGTACAGTTGCCTTGACATTAAAGCTCATGCACAAACTGTTGGCCGATGTATTTAAAACGTATATATGTTATAAACTCCTATCAGTATGTTATAGTTAAAATGTCTAAAATGCTATATTACATATATATTACGAGTATAACAAGCTGTAGTTGCATGGGGCTGTTTGTGGTTACAGCTAATGTCGTCAATCGTTGGATGTATTCCAAGTTGTAGAGATCTGTTAGCAAGTGTTTTATTGCCGTTACAGAAAGGCCATGTTTTGATTTATGTATCACAAGCTAACGTAATTTGTTGTTTTATTGACTGGAATAAATTATTATATTATTGCAATATATTGCAATACACAACGGGATAGCTCCTATCAAAATGATTTATTTTACAGTTATCTCTCTGTTAGTTGGGTGGCAGTTTGTAAGGCTGTTGGACACGCGAGAGTATACACATATGATTCAATTATGTTAGTTGATCAGTTACTGTGTTTCTTTGGTTAACAAGTATTTGGTTAATTCCATGTGTGCTAGTTATTTATTTGGTTAAATTGATGGCTGATTCATAAGCGGTATTACCTTATCTCATGGCGCGAATAAATTCTCTGCGAATTATGCAGGATATGTTCCACAGTTCTACAATTTCCCCGCAATTCCCGTCTCTACAACGCCTAATTTCATGGCGTGTCTCGACGGTCGCGCCGCCACCAAACGGGTCATGCAGTTTATAACGTTTGACGGGTTTTCTCGATATTCGTTTCCCCGCGGTAACTGGGACTCAGTCCCAGGGCATTTCACCTGGGACGTAGGGCAGACACGGCGAAAATGGGATATGTCTCTCTCACAGTAATTCGGTTTTAACACTGTCAATATCATTCTACAAACACTGCAAATTAATTCGTCCCTCATCCGGCGAGGCAGCATACCAATTACAGCCCTCTTCCACAGACATAGATTCTGCGGTAGCTAAAGGGGTTGGGGGAGGGAGTTACCAGGGGTATCTCCTGGAAAAGGGGTAAAGGTGGACGGTGTGTACGACTGGCAACCTTGCCACCTTTGTATGCCGATTGTCTAGAAATTCTTGGAGATTCAACCTCCTGGACCCCTCAGGGCCTGTCCAGGCTTGTAGAGGGATAGCTTATAACTTTTTTGTTTCGTTTTTAGACAGTTAGCTATTTGGCAGTTTGTATGAGCAGTGCCCTGTACATTCAGTTGTTTCAGTTATGGAGATTGTACTCCCAAGGTCCTGGCTAGCTCTCTCAAGCAAAATTATACAGAGGAGTTATGGCTATTACATAACGAGACTACGAGCTAAGCTCCTCACCAGCCTTACTGTTGATCACTAATGTACACATATATTAGTGACAGCTGAACCCGCCCCCCAGGCGTGTGCCAAACCGCGCTCCGCTAATTTGTCGTAGTGTCGAGTGTTTTTTTTTAACTTTCCACGATCGTGAGTAATAAAAAAACATAACCTGTAAGTAAACATCTGATTTATTGCTAAACCAAACAAAACAGTTATCGAAACCTTCAACTCTTACGCGAGGCCTACGGAGAGAACAGCACAGTCAGTGGACTTTGAGCACTGCCACAGAGTGACTTCAGGGGATAATTCGAGGGCAGGAAGGCTCGTAAGGTGGGGCACATAGCCCATGTCGGAAATTAATCTGAAGCGGTAGCATGTAAGAAGAAGTCGTTGTCGACGTCATGAAGGCGTATAGGACAAGTAGAGGTACAGCTCCACTCATTCTTCATCCAAGAACTAGGTGGAGATGAGTGACCAGCATCACACCCTGACAGCTTTGCTACCCAGAAGGTACCCAGGTATCCACTAAACAGTAAACAGTGTCGGTCTCGACATTTTGGAGAACAGACAGATCCATTCTTCGTGTCGGGATTCGAACCCCAGACCGTCCAGCCCGTAGCCTAGTCATTATACCGACTAAGGTATTCCGACGCCGGTATAAGATATAAACTAACTAATTAACAATGTATTTCCAGTCTAGTCTCGTTACTTAATAGCCACACATGTCGTGTCGTCACCGGCGCTCACTATTTCTTTACAGACTATTAGTTCATACCGAACTATTACACTTAGCATGTAATAATGGTTCTCCAGATATATGCCTATCAATTTCGGCCCTTTTTTAACCATTCCTGACGCAGTAAATCAATTACTTATAGCGTCTGTTCCTGTAAACAAAATAAAATAATTCATGCAGGCAAACTCTAAATACAAGGAGACTTACAACAGTAAATACGAAGGCCAACAGTAAGTCCACTGTATCAGCAAGCTCCTGATTGGCCAGTGTCACGTCAGACAGGCAACCTGCTGAAACAAACATCAGCGCACAAAATTAACTCACTTTTCAATTATTTTATTACCACACACTACAACGCGATAATATTAAGTGCAAGTATGGCGTCTGGGCAGCGTAACGTTCATACCAAGTTTTATCAAAATCGCTCAAATGTTCACAAGTTATAGCACGGTCATTGCATTCAGAATGTAAGATAATAATACGCAATTTTTTTCTCTATGAGAACTGTTTGTAGAAAGTATAATGCCAATATGGCGACCAAGCGAAATCGAAAAGCTTAATATATATTACTAATTAATGCACCATAATTGAAGGTTGTGGAATCTGCATTGGGCTTAGTGTAAATAGAGTCCATTAAATACAGTAATTATTGATATACATTGTTGGTAGGCTCGTCATGTATATCGTAACATCTCAAGGAAAATAGGTAAAATATTCTTCCTAGAACTTCTCGTTTAAACAGTACTATTAGTGTAATTTCGCAGGATAAGCTTGTAACGTAATTAAATCCAACAAGCGAATTATTTCGTGTTTTGGGAATTACATTCTATCACGTGACATGAAAGCAGTTTCAAGCGAATTTATGGAAGTGTCAGCGATGAACCCGAAAGTCGTCAGTAAAAAAAATTGAAACAAATTGTTTCCACATTTTCCTGTCTTCATGCAATCAATCTATGACCAAACAAGGACATAGTGCACACTGAAATTACGCTGTCATGAGGCAGACGGTGCAAACCTCATCAGTGACATATTCCACGTGACATGTCACTCACAACTAAATAGCTTAATTTTGATGTTATTCCTTCTATCCATCTTCGTAAAGGGGGAAAAAATAAGTAGGCTTATGAGGTGGTCGATTTTCACGAAAAGTTTACCACTACATGCCACTGGAGGACACCCTCAATCCAGTAACGACATGCCAGACGCGCGAAAATCTGAGATTTAATGACATCAGCGCCACTTAGTTTGGTGTCCTTAAATGGTGTGTGGTAATACATCTTGGAGAAATGTGCAACTTTTGTTAAGATAATATTTTGTGGGCTGTAAAATAGCAAAATGGCGGTTTCGAGAAGAATGTATTTAGCTTTGGGTTTTACGGCGACAGCTAAAGAACCAGTGGCACTAGGTGCTTATTTTACGGCGACAGCTAAAGAACCAGTGGCACTAGGTGCTTATTTTACGGCGACAGCTAACGAACCAGTGGCACTAGGTGCTTATTTTACGGCGACAGCTAAAGAACCAGTGGCACTAGGTGCTTATTTTACGGCTACAGCTATAACCAGTGGCACTAGGTGCTTATTTTACGGCGACAGCTAACGAACCAGTGGCACTAGGTGCTTATTTTACGGCGAAAGCTAACGAACCAGTGGCACTAGGTGCTTATTTTACGGCGACAGCTAATGAACCAGTGGCACTAGGTGCTTATTTTACGGCGAAAGCTAACGAACCAGTGGCACTAGGTGCTTATTTTACGGCGACAGCTAAAGAACCAGTGGCACTAGGTGCTTATCATCCTGCACAGAACTAAATCTTAAACATATCTAATCGACTGCCTGACCCCTGAAGATGGGACGGAGAGGTTGTCCCGAAACGCCGGTAACTACCAATCTACGCTGCATAACCCAGAATAACAAAGCTCTCATACCCACAAGTTCTATTACGAAAAAGAAAAATTCATGGATAAAAATTACACAATATGGCGACGATGAGAAATGTAACAGTACATCTGACAAATCAACGCCTACACAATCTGCATTTAAATAGTGAGTTGTGAGTATTACGATTTTCAAAACAGGGTGGTTAAAGAATCTGTTCTCGAAATTCTAGATCCCTAAAGATGAAGGCAGCACGTTCCTTCTAAACGTCGGGAACCGATTACGAAGTGACACGGCGTCACACCCCAGAAGAAGGAATATATTATTCACAAAACTTAAACAACAATAATACCAGTAACTATAATTCTACCAGCAACAATATTGAGACCAAAAAATCTTATGAACTAGAAAACTACATAATAATTTAGGCACTTTTATGAGTTCTTTACGGAACACCTTGTTATGTACGTGGAAAGTGTACTTTATCATTTTATATACAATTCATTTTCTGTCGTCCTTTTAAAGCCTTTATAAATGTAGTTATCTTATTGACTTCAGCTGGACACACACGCAATACAAAACGCTCTCCTCGACTATTCGGTCGCCTCATGGACGCCAAGACGAGTGTCTGGACGATACGAAACACCAACAACAAGCGTCATGTGTCAAAATCACCACGGAAGGATCCATTCGGTTTGCGGAATCTCCCGCTAGATGCTGCTGTTGGTCCAGAGCAGCATGACGTTTTCTACACCAACATGGCACCTGTAGTGGAGCTCCTGAGGGCTATAGGAGCCCTGCCAATTAGGACCCTTCCTGTCGACAACAGGGCTGCTGCTGGTAACTGATATGGCAGTTCATATGCTTATTACGTAACGAAGCTAGTGCCTGAGCCGAGTGTCTTTGAGGTTGAGGTGGTTATTGGAGAGCTAAAAAGACACAGATCACCAGGTTTTCATCAAAACCCAGCAAACTGTTTAAAGCAGAGGGTAGAAAAATTTTCTCGGAGATCCATAAACTTTCTAATTATATTTCGATAAAGGAGGAATTTCCTGAAGAGTGTAGGGAGTCGATCATTGTACCTATTTATCAGAACGGCGATAAAACAGAGTGTAGTAAATATACAGGCATATCACTTTTATCAACTACGTACAAAATTTTATCCAAAGATTGACTCCATATACACAGGAAATTATTGGGAACCATCAGTGTGGATTTCGACGCAGCAGGTCAACTACTGATCATATATTTTGCATTCGTCAAACACTTGAGAAAAAATAGGAATAACTGAAGCAGTGCGTCAGCTAATTATAGACTTCAAGAAACCTTATGATTCAGTAGAAGGAGGTCTTGCATAAGATTCTCATTGAGTTTGGTATCCCCATCAAACTCGTAAGGCTAATAAAAATGTGTCTGACTGAAAATTATAGCAGAGTCCACGTAGACAACCATTTGTATGACATGTTTCCTATTAAGAATGTTTTGAAACAAGGAGATACTTTATCGCCGTCGATTTTCAACTTTGCTTTAGAATATGCTATTAGGAGCGTTCAGGTAAACCAGGACGGTTTGAAGTAGATTGGACACATCAACTTTTGGTTTATGCTGACAATGTTAATACACTGGGCGGAAGCGTTTATGCTGTAACAAAAAACACATAAACTTTAATAGTTGCTAGTAAGGAGATTGGACCAGAAGTAAATGCTGATAAAATTAAGTACATGGTCATGTCTCGAGATCAGAATGCAGGACGAAGTCGCAATATAAAGACTGATAATAGTTCCTTTGCAAGGGTGGAACAGTTCAGATATCTGGGAACAACTATAACAGATCAAAATTCTATTCAAGAAGAAATTAAGAGCAAATTCATTATGGTGTTAAGTATTTTGTTTATAAACGCAAAAATAATAAATACAAAAGAAGTAAATTTATCCCTGTACACGTCATGAAGGAAAATAGGGGGAGTAGAGATATGCTCCGCCCATTCTTCACCTCAACAATACATGAAGGTGAAAGGTTAACTTCATGCCACAGTAACTCCACCCCCGGAAGAAAAGCGGTACCCACTGAAAAGTAGGCTGGGTGGGTCCCAGAACAGGTCTGGACGTTTGGAGAAGAAAGAACTCTTGCTCCTGCCAGGATCCGCACCCAGGACCGTCCAGACCGTAGTCTACTCACTACAGTAACTCGGTTAAGCTGTGAATATAAGCAGACTTTAAAAGGATTCCGACGATGTACAATGCGCTACATTAGTGATTTTGACTTTTGTCTGCTTGGGTTTATAGTATCGAAACATTTCGAAAACTCGGTCTGTTTTCGTCGTCAGGTGGAAAAGGGTGAAAGGAGTGATCCTAATGCAGTGGGCCCTTCAGAAAAGACTTCTCTCTATCGGCATATGAGCACACAAACACACACACACACACACACACACATAGAGTGAATGCTGCACATATCAACCCATCACTGTCGACGTTATCTCCATGTCACGTGACAGTTTCAGGATGCAGAGCGTCCTTCAGCCCAGTGATGCTGTGGTCTGTGTGTGTGTATGCTGGGTTGATCGCAACCCTCTGGTTCGCCTACAGCAAGGGCTTCTTCGAAGCTATGGGCGCACAGTCCTTCGACAGCACAATTTTGCAGTACCAAGACCTCGCCTACCATCTCATCGACCTGGTGGTGCCTATCAACAATTGGAGGGAGGCGCGGAAGGTAGCAGTGTATATGGCGAGCTGGTCCGCTTTCCAGGTCATCAATAACTGATCAGTTTACTTAGTTGTTTGCTTCTTAAGTTGTATTCATTTGTATCATTCCTAAATTTCTGTTTTTCACTTACTGAACTGTAAAGGAAAGGTAAAGTTCAACTTATAACCTGCCATGAATGCACAGTGAAGAAGTAGACGTATAGCTCTACTCTTTCTTTAACCTTGGCGCTAGATGCAGTGTGTGGTTAAGGCCACGCACCGGCCGCTTTATTCTGGGAATGAGCCGGTACCCATTTAATAGGTAGGCAGGTGGGCCCCAGGACCAGTCTGGACAGAGCGAAAAATTTCCCCCCACAGGGCCGTCCAGCCTGTGGTGAGTCGCTGTACCGACTGAGCTATACCGGTCCACACTTATTTGCAATAATTTGTTATTCGTGTCGACTGGTTAGTGTTTACCGACGATAAAGGAGTTCTCTGTTTTCATATTTTGCGTCAAACTATGCAGTCATGCACTGCTTAGACCAGGGGGTGCCCAATGTTTTTTGGCAAAGGGCGACAACCGTTATTGTGGGCTGGTTCGCAGGCCGCATTTGTAAAGACCACAATATTTGGTAAACTTGACCGTCTAAGTTACTATGTCATTTTTAGGCGCTTTCGCAAAACCGCGGAAAGCAACTATTAGCTTCGTCATGTCTGTCCATCTGTCCGTCCACATGAAACAACTCGACTGCCACTGGACAGATTTTCATTAAAATTGAAATTTCAGTATTTTGCGAAAATCTGTCGATAAAATTCAAGATTCTTTAACACCTGACAAGAATAACGGATACTTTACACGAAGGCGTATGTACATTTATGGTAATATGTGGTTGAATTCTTCTTAGAATGAAAAATGTTTCAAAAGGAAGCTGTAGATAAAATAAAAACAAACATTTTATATTCAATAATTTTTTTTTCCAAAATCGTGCTGTTTATGAGACAAAGTGGAAAAGATGCTTTCGGGACAATAACAAAGAATTTTGTGTATTACACGTACAGTCGAACACAACTATATTTCACCTAGTAGTACAGTAGGTATACAACTACATGTTTCGGCCCTATATGTGGGCCATCTTCAGGTTGTGATTTAACTTACAGAGCAGCTATACAAGATGTG
>Ga0123352_10013685_pt1 | contig 12881 bp, 8 predicted proteins | sample TergutLab28metaG_FD_89700 | JGI IMG/M metagenome (GOLD analysis project Ga0123352, IMG submission 89700) | Labiotermes labralis P1 segment gut microbial communities from Petit-Saut dam, French Guiana - Lab288 P1 | ecosystem: Host-associated > Arthropoda: Insects > Digestive system > Gut ... | reverse complement strand
GGTGGATTGCTAACACTCACTGTCAGAACGCAACATCAGCAAGTTACGATGTAACATCTTACATCGCAAACGTGTAGTTCAGTCTTGAAATAAAATCACGTAACGGGTGATCATTTATTTTTTGTAACACGGTTCTAAATGCGCGTCTGTAGGATTTTCTGACTTGTGTGAAGGTAGTCCGCTCTCAACCTGTACACGGGACGGCCACCTATACGTGTGTGATGATACCAGAGGCTGTATAATACAATTTTGACCTCCTGATGATGAGCACATGGTGCTCGAAACATGTAGAGGCATGAAATAAAACTTATTGTAAAACAAAATTTTGTGAATCAAGTTGGTTAATTACTAAGATAAATATACCGAGATGCACGGTCAGCAAAACATCAAAATTTGTGTAAAGGCGTTGGGATTCATGTGTACTGAAATTCAACCAGTAGCCCAGTTTAATTACCACTTGCTTTAACTCATTTTTATATTTATGCAATTACATCATCGAGGTCGTTTGACCTTACAGTGTAATAAGAAATTAAGCTGTAACGTGACACGCAAAATGAAATGTCTCACTGCAATTAATCTTCTGTAAAGTGATACATTGCTACTGGGGCACAGTTCAACGGCTAATGATATGTTTGCAACAAATAACGTAAGAATGTATGAATGAACTATTTCCAACTTGTAATGGCTCAGGCGATTTCGTGCCTGGGCTATGTGCTGCGCGTTCTAGGAACCGAAGTTCGAATGCTGGTACAGCATAGGTTCCCAATCGTTTATGTGTGACCCTAAAGCAGCAAATGGTATGTGACCTACGACCCTACTAAGGTAACGGCAATAGACAATTATATTTACTGTAAATGATTTAATACTATTGCATTTTCTTCATCACTACATAGCATTGCTACTTATTTTTTTTTAATGTTATATTTTTAACATTACTTCCTCAAATCCAAAAATTTTGGGGTCAATATTAAACTCACAAAACATGCAAGAAACAAATCTTCCTTTAATCTTTTAAAGCCTACAGTTACGTGATGTACCAACAGGTGTAACACTCAACAATTATACGCTCTGTCCACAATGTATTTATGTGTTTTGTATTTATCTCAGAACAAAACGGCGACTTGTGCCACTTACACCATAAAATGATTGGTTCTTATAACCGAGGTAGTGTTTACTGCGCGGTATGGACTGGGTCTTTAAATAAAGCAGTCTGCGCTTCGTATTTAAAGGGTTAAATAACTTACACGTGTGCTGCCTAGACAAAACCTTTTCTTCTAAATAAAAGCTTTTGAAGTACTGAACATATGAAACGTTACATACAGCGAACAGAACAATGGCGTCAAAAATTTAGTGACTGAAAAATTTAACACATGGGTTATTTATATTAAATAACGCTTTTACATTACTAACATTCAAGTTAATTCAGCAGTTAAAGTGAAGTGAGTTAAAATAAAGTGTGTCGTTAGTTATTTAAAATGTAATCGCTCCATTGTGTTTAAAATTAATAAACGCAGATTCAATAATTACATTTTCTCGATCATTCTGTTTGAATTTAATACTTTTTTTCATAATTACAGAGTTCTCCATAAAACACTCTCGTGATCGAACGTTAGACCCCTTGCGACCCTGATTTAAGTCGCGACTTTGCGTTGGGAACCACTGTGGTAGAGGAAAGAAGTTTTCCTCTCTTTCACAGTGTGCAGATCGACTCGTGGGCCCTCTTATAGGGTGAATCCCAGGAACATTTTCCCCTGATAAAGCGGCTGGAACGTGAAGCTAATCATTTCCCTCCATGTGATGTCGAGATTATGAAACGTTTGGAGCTATGCCTCCAAATCTCCATACATTTACATGGAATAGTTTTTAGTTAAACACGAGGGACAACTTTATGTTATCAGTACTTGCTAGGGCAAATACAGATATTTAGGAATGTGTGCTCTATTCCTATGGTCATTTTGTATGTATTGTAGCCCAAGGGCTACCGTCGCTAACTGAGGACTTTTGTGGTTTGCTTTAGTTACCTCATGAAAATGCCAAGGCATTACTTCAGATCAAACCATGGATGCTTCCTTTCCCCTTCACTGTAATGCATTGTTCACCACTCATCTACCGTTCTACACTTTACAATCATAGATAGTGAAAGAATTATGAAACAAAAGAAGGCTGAACTAAGTATAGACGTAATTAGGCTAGTAGAGTTGCCAAGAGAGGGGGAGATCGACCATGTGTGTTAGGAATTTTAATTTACGAAGGATTCAAGTTAGAAAGAGGGGAATTCTCACCCCATTTTTTAATTAGCCCATCTTAAACTCAGTAGCCAAAAGAAAACTACTCTTAGGTATAAAAAATATTGGGGGGGGGGTGTATTTCCCCCTTGCTTCTCCCCAAGTTACGCCTGTGGAGCTAAGGTTTAAATATAAAGTAATATACATAGATACATCACTTGTTTATATCACTTCAGTTTGTTGTGAAATAAGTAAAAGTGAAGTTGTTTCTGTGCACAACATTAAAGCATACAGGGGGGAGAAGAGTTATTGCTCCACTCATTCTTAACCTGGGCGCGAGGTGGTGAACATTGGAATGAATCGTGAGATAAAGGTAACGTTGAACTTGAGCTTAATTAGGCACCGTGCCATGAAGATACAGCTCTGTGCTTAATTAGTCACCACACCATGAATATGTATGATTGGAGTTCCATCTTCATGAATTCTGTTATCTGGGCAGTCGGTGTAGATGACTGGCCAGCTTCGGCTCCCGTTGCTTTACGGCACGACGAAATATCCCGCATTATCTAGGGAATAGGAGATTGCTATGTCACTGAGCCAGTCTGGTTGTGGTAGGCACTGAAGAGAACCCCTGTCCTGCCAGGAATCGAGATCCAGTGGTCCACCTCGTAACCCATTCGGCAGACTAACTGAACTATCCAAGCTGCACAGTAGGGAGACAACTTCATTTAATAGCACAATATCAGGGCAGTTAAGTTAAATATTTATGTGTGTAACGCTAAGTTCAGTTCAGTGAAGGTTATATTGGTTTCGATGCTGCACCATGCTATTTAGTGCAACAAAGGACCAGTGACTACAGGAGTACAACTGTCGAGGAGGCTAATTGTTTGGGAATCATATTGTGGCCTTTTAGTGTACCCATAATTTATGTTGTTATTTGATTCACTTGATTAGTAGTAAGTATGATAGAATGTTGTAAGCGCACAGAGACTCTTGTAGAAAGAATAAATATTACACATGAAATTAATGAAAAGGGACAAGTCTAGATAAGACATATTTTGAGAAGACGTCAGAGCCTGGCGTTTGGAAAACTGAAGTGTTACAGTGTATTAATTTATTTCCTTGATGAAGTATTTTCTTGAATGAGTTAATCTGCATTTATGCGTACTCTCAACGCAGAAACTAATAAGATATTCCTATTCCAGACATAAATGAGTGTGAAGACCCTGCAGTGGCTGCTAGATGTGTTGAGAACGCTGAGTGTTGTAACCTGCCCGCACATTTCTTGTGCAAGTGCAAGACTGGATTCGAGGGTGATGGTGAGGTGGAATGTCGAGGTAAATAGCATATATAGTTCAGATAAAGAATTGTCATCAACTGAACACTCTCTCACGCAGTGTTACAAATAAAATGAGTTGTGGAATTGTAACTCACGAAAAGGTAAAGCAGTCTCTTTGCAGGCCTCTTACAGGCCGTAGGGTTCCAGGAGATTGAGGGACCCAGATCTCTAGGCAGTCAGCACATGAAGGTGGTAAGGTTGTCACTCTTAAGCACCTGCCACCTTAACTCTCAGGAAATACTCCTGGTACTCATTTCTGTTAGAGGTTGAGTCTATCTACATTCCATTGTTTACCAAAATTTTCTTTGGAGGAGCCCTTAAAATAATTTTTCATATCCAGTGTAACCCCTCTCTGTAAAAACGTTTACACACAAGAAATTTGGGTAGCAGGGCAGCCTTTCTGTCGCTACCGGTGAGGCGGGTCTGTAAAAAAGACGAAACGAACACATACGTAATAAAACTAAATATAACATAAAAATATGAATTGACCGAAACCCAACAAAACAAAAGAAAGGCTAATTTTGGTAGCGCACAGAGATTATTTAAGTGCTGCGAATTGCCGGATAGAAATTCTCCGTGCCATTTGCGGAATTTTGAAATTCTTCGCGGGATTTCCAATTTTTTATGTATTCATTTCACGATTTCACGCTTTACCCCTAAAGATGTTCTACGGAAACCTGGCTGGGAAGCACTGATTCATGCTGTGGCGTCATTGCAGAAATTGTCGTATAGTTTGACCATGGCATACTTTGAGATAGTGCTCCCTCACCTTCCTGGGCAGACTGAGAAAAACTTCTAATAATCTCAGTCAGGATATTCAGTGTCTCAGCACAGATTCGAAACGGGCACCTTCCAGAAACAAACAGGTAGTGTTACTGCTGAAGCCAATTTGAATGCTAACTCATCATAATAATGCAATAAAGAATTTCTATATGTTTCGTTCTGGATGATTTAAGGTATTTGGTTTTTGGGTATTTATCACCTCCAGAGAAAAAATTTTGGTCGCTGTCACTGTGTTAATTTGAAAGGGCAAATGTGTGGAGTAACGAAATATGGTACATGATCTCAAATTGTTGACTTTTCAAAATCTTACTTCTTTTATATGTGACATGTAATGACAAGATTCAATAACTTTTAAAATGATATGTAAGACACCCCCCATCTTGGCTTTCATACTTCATTAACGGACTTAAGTTTAGAATAAAAGTAGGAAATCATTCATAGCAAAGTAGTGCTGTTTGTCCTGTGGTGGTTTGGAAGGAATGACAACGAGTTGCACGGTGGTGGGTTACTAGACACTCCGCAGTTGATGTACTATAAAAGTGATGAGTTGCAAAACTATATTTTTAATTAAATTAACTCTTGTGATATTGTAAAACAGTCACAGACCATAAGGTATAAAGGCAAAGCCATTCTAAATTATGCTCTGAAGTACAAATTTCAAACTACTGTTAGTTTTACAATCTGTTTTTCTTTTCAAGAAAGTCTGTGTATCTTTTTGTGTCTTGATGAAATAGCATTTTATTGGATTTTTTATGACTCAGAGAGTGATGATCCACCTACCCTAATTTACTTTCTTGGTTATAATCTGAATACAAAATTTTTATTTATCTCATACTGAAGTTTTTCTCATACTAAACTGCATAAAATAAATTTAAATTACACTGATATGTAAAGTTTTATTCAAGTAGTGTGTGTGCATGCATGCGCATGTGTGTGAGTGAGTGGTGAAAGTTTGGAGTATCTTTACAAACAAAAATTGACACCGGGCTTCCTTTAGAATGCAAAAACACTAAGTTACTTTCCTGTATCTGTATAAGACAATACTGAGGTTTGGCTAGATGCTGGCTTTTGTTCTGTGGGTGATTTGCAAAGGCCAAAGCAGTCTAATTCATAGAAGCTAGGTTTTCTGAAATGCTAGTTTTTTTAGTTTTTTGTATCACATAAATAAAATTGTTTGCAATAGGAAATTTATGTGGTGATATAAATATTTTAAGTCCACCAATCATTGGAATAAACAAATGAATCACCGCTTTAATTTGTGTGATAATAATACCAAAGAAAGAAGCTGCCTGAACATATTCACTGGAAGGTGTCTTTGACATTTCATAATGCTTTTCATAAAACCAGTTATAGTGTCCAAACATTGCACAGTATGTTTTACAAAATAAATTGTATTTCAGACATCGATGAATGTGAACATCCAGGTGCATGTGGAATAAATGCAAAGTGTGTGAACAGTCCTGGAAATTACACCTGCAGCTGCTTAGAAGGATTCATTGGAAATCCCTTTGATGGGGTAAGAACATATTTTGCTTTTTGCTAGATATGTCTTTAATATCTAGGAACAAAAAAATTTTTGAACAAATCATATGCAGATTTAATATGTAAAGGACCTACTGAAGGGAATTATAAAACTTGGTTTTGATTTGCTATGTAGAAGTTATATTGATAATAAATATGATACTGGCAACAGCATATTTAAGTTATAATAAGTACAGAAGTGTAATATCAGCAGAAAATGTCATCCAAATGGAAGTGAAGCCCACAACAATTACTTACTAGATGCATATGAAAACTTTTCTCACAGTAATGAGTGTTTACATTACAGTCTTTTAGGATAGAACACCACGTGGTTTTGTAGCTGGGTAACAATGTTTCAAAGGAACCTGTTGCCACCATTTTCATGGTAGCTTTTCCCTGACTTGGAAGCAGCTGGTCCTTCCCAACCATTCGTGCCTGTCTACCAAACTACACAGTGTCGTGCACCAGAAGTGTGTTAGGTACAAGGGAGGAAATATATGCCAGAAAATGTTTATTTTTTGACTGTGTTGAAGCACACTTTGAATTACATTAATTGTGGTTAAAAAAAATTACATGTGTACTTTGGAAACTTTTGACAACAAATATGGTAATGAAAGTAATTTTTCATTTCTGTGAATCTTTTTTTGTATTTCCATAATTTGTTCAGGGCTCCTGCTCATTGACCTTCTATTGAAAAATTAGCCAACACGGCTGCTAAAATAACAACATGTAATTAAATGTTGTCTTGTTCATTAATAATATATTACTACACTTTATTATAGTGTTAGATTGAATGAAGAATTGTGTTTCATCTTAACATTATTTTCACAGTATTCATTGTATGTGTGGTTCTTTTTCCATCCCAGTGTGTTGACCAAGATGAATGTGAGGATCAACATGTGTGTGGGACTGGTGCCATTTGTACGAATACCCCAGGTGGGCACAGGTGTGAATGCCCAATTGGCTTTGGTGGTGACCCATATACTACAGGCTGCATAGAGACTGATGAATGTACACGCAGTCCATGTGGAAGGGATGCTCTCTGCAGGAACATTCCTGGAAGTTTCAGCTGCGCATGCCCTCCAGGATATGTTGGAGACCCATTCCATGAATGTAAAGGTGAGTTGGTTACCTTTGTTCTGTCTCTTAATGAATTTTAAGTTCTTGGCACTGTGAGTCATCACAATTAATGAATGGAAGGTACAGGTAAGATCCTAAAAATGAAATATTTTTTCAGTGTTGGATAAAACATAATCGCATGGTCATAATTTTCCATGTACCAGAGTATGAATACAGTACACTCTGTGTTTATTTATTCTGAGAGCACACTGACAGCACATTTGAAAAGGCAAGTCCCCCTCCTCTCCAGACAGCAGCAGTAGCCTTATTTGTTTGCTACTGATGCATAATTTTTTTTACCAGTAACTTCCTATAATAAATCAAAGTATCTCATTGCAATTTATGTCATATTTTCTTACTAATTGAGGTCTACTGCAAGAGATAATACAGTTGAAACATTGTAAAATGTATGGCAGTGAATTATATGATATTTACTCATGAACTGTACAGTAATTACAGTGGAAAGAGAAGCAGAGGGTTATATTATTCATAATTCCAGAATAGATGAATATCCATCATTTTGACATAATATTATTGACATCAATAAATTGGGGTTTCATCTTTCCTTCACCTCATTCTACTTCAAGCTCTGTATATACGTGCTGTAATTAACAGGGGCGCAACCAGGATGGAAGGGCTCCTGGGCTGCAACCCCCCTCCCTGCCCAAAAAATCAAAACTTAAAAAACACAGTGTTTGTAGAAATGATGATCTCAATTTATGTGATTTACCCTTCAGCTGAAATCAACTGATGACTAGTACATCAGAATTTTGAAAATAAAATACAAAACTTAGGATGTCTTAGATGAAATTAAGGAAACCAAGAAGATTTTACTTTGCAATTTAAATTAGGTGAGTGAGTCATGGAACACATAGCTGTTTTTGTATGTAGCCCTGTATGAATGCAGTTTCAGTGTTGTATTGCAGATACACTTATGACATAATTTTCATAATATAATTTTTAAAATTAAACATAAATTATACATAGCCTCAGGGTCAGCCCCTTCACCCCAAATTAAAAATTCTGAGTGTGCACCTGTGTAATTAAATTAATCTACACAGTTTCATGTAGCAGAAATATACTGAGATTTTCCTGCATTTATTTCTCCTGATTTTGTATAACAGGTCTGCATAATGTGTGAAAGAGCAACATGACTTTTTGTGCTGCTGCAATGAAAAATTAATTTCTGCTTAGAAATTTTGCAAATATTCTATTAATGTTGTAGCATTAATTAACCCTTCAGTTATAACCTCGGTGCAATGTATGCTCATAAATGCAATTAAGGTTCCCATAAATTAAAAATCCTTCATCCTAGACAGTAGTTGGAATTTAAACCCCAGTTTCATTGAAGGGTTTATCCTAACAATGATGGAAATCAATTTAAATGTATATTTAAACATGACAATATTGTTAGTATTTATCTTACAAAGTAAGCAATGTGTTTGTACTTAATATTAATGCTTTACTGTGAAATGTATTATGTGTTTCATTCATTCACTCAATGCAAGTTGTGATTCATCCTTATGTAGAAAGCCACATAACAAGAGTAAGAAAGCCTATTGGTAATTTTCATGATACATTATTATTTGTCTGTTTCCATATGTGGTTGAAATTACCCTTTTGGTTTTTGGATTTAGCATGGTCAGTAAGAAGTATGCCAGTCAAGAAATGGTTCTGTTGGAATTACACTTAAAGCTGTATGCAAATTGTATCAACTTATACGAGAGTATGACAATATGAAGAAGGTACATTTGTGAAGACTCCTAACACTTCTGTCTTCAAATATATGGTTAGGGCAAATAAGAAATTATATATAACTTGCATAAGCAGTGTTTGAGGGGAAGAAAAAAAATACTCTGTAGTCCAACATTAAATTGAATCATACTCAGAAAACCATTCTAGGACTACAGAGGGTTGAAAGACTACTGAAATGTATACTGCATCTCAGTAACTTGAAACAGATTAGGATACATTTCAAACAGTCAGATGTATAGCAATCAAACTTCTCTATGCCTGGAGTGACAACAAACCAAGCTGCCTCTTATTTAAAAATTAATGCCATTTGTCATGGCAGACTTTCAGTTGCAGGTTTAGCATACCAACACATCAGCAACATAAATAAGCACAAATCCAAAAATGAAAAGAGGTTAATTCAATGCCCTTGTAATTAAGATGCACAATAAGCCTGAAATGGTGTTCTTTTTTTTGTGTAACTTACACCTTTAACAGACATTAATGAATGTGAGAAAGCCAATGGTACTAGCCCATGTGGAGGAAATGCAGAATGTGTGAACACACCTGGTAGCTTTAAATGCGAGTGTCCAGCAGGCTACACAGGACTGTCCAATCAAGAGTGTCTTGACATAAATGAATGTGGTCGTCCCAACACTTGCGGCATCAACTCCAAATGTATCAACCTTCCAGGATCATTCAAGTGTCTGTGCCCACATGGATTCAGAGGAGAGGGTCATTTGTTTTGTGAAAGTTAGTCTTGTTGATTCCCATGAAAGTTCCACTCATCTCTTCAGCTGGAATCATCTGTTTACTCTTAAAATCCTTACTCTTTTTTATTACTTTGTTTGTATGAGCATGTCTACTGTTGGAATGTCAGAGATGTTTCAGCTTCAAGAATATTTCTTGTACTTTTTGTTATTCTGTGGAATGCTGTATGATGCTGAAGAGTTTGTCCATTTGTGTTCTTATAAGGTGCTTTTGTGGGAAATGCTTTCAAGGTTCTTATTTAAAATTATTGCTGAGACCTTGACATTTAAAGATGGCTTCATGTCAAGTGCATATGCTTTTTGAGTTATTGATTAGGTGATATGTTACTTTGTTTTTCATATATGGCCTCTCATCCTTCCAAGGCCATTTTGAAACTTTCATGATTGCTGCCACAACATTTCTTTCTTGTGTACCTATGACATTTTGCTTGTGTTTTAATTTTACATGCTTTGAAGTTCATCACATTTCTATGTGAGTGAACAACTCCTTTCAGCTCAGCCATATCCACTTCACTTGCATATTTACATTGATTGTTTTAGAAACTAGAATATGCATCTGTTGTTCCAGCCTGTGTTTTTAAAGGAATGTTTTTAGCAGGAAGCTGTAAATTTTCTTCATATAATTATAGGGCCATGTTATCACATCATGCAATTATCATGTTATGAACATTGCTTCTCCTTCTAGCTCTGTTGATCTGAATAATTTACTCATATTTATCAACTTGATATTCGCAGAAAATTCCCTCATTTTATCACCTGTCCTGAACTGATACTTATTATCAGGTCTGTGCATGGTAGAATTATTTTAGTTGAGTGCAGAAAATTTTTTCTGAACCTGGAAAGTAATCAGCAGGAAATTCTGGAAAGTAAATGTTTAAATTGTTTCTCTTTTAGATCAATATAAGTTCCACAGGAACCTACTATAGACATGATGAAAATTTTTAGTTCAGTTATATTACAAGTTACTGACTTACTTATACTTAGTTCTATAAATCAAGACATTGCAAACACACTTAGAAAAGACTACAGCAGAATATTTGGTCCAATACGATGAGCACAAAGACAGTAGGAAGTAAGACATAGCACTTATTCTATAAGTTAGATAAATGATGGTTTGAACAGACTCCTTTAACAAAACTGTAATACATTATTATAAAATGAAACATCCACATAATTTTAATATTCTGAACACTTCATACAGATTCCCTGAACACTGCTTCAGGACTTCAGATGAAAATAAGGCAAGATACCTCAGTTATGCAACACTGGTTCAACTGTATAGTTTTTTATTTAATATATATGACAGTTGCTTAAATTTGTGTGCAATAATGTGAATATTACATGTGCTTTCTAGATGTAAATGAATGTGACAACAACCCATGTGGTGAGAATGCCGTTTGTGCAGACACTGTTGGCAGTTTTGTCTGTACATGCAAAGAGGAATTCACTGGTGATCCAGTCAGAGGATGTGTTGGTGAGTCATATCTCCAGCAGTTATAAGTGAAGATCATAAATTTCTACTTCTGTACAATGGAATATAATAGAATAGAATAACATGGAATAAAATAAAACAGAATTTGCTTACATTCCACAGATCCTTCACAGTATAATGCTGTAGAACACGTAGGTTTGAATTTATTACGATTCTGGAAATTTGTCACAACTGTAACAGGAATTTTAATAAAGGAATGCAGTCAAAAAGATTTTAATGGTTAAAATGTTTACCTGTTTGTTATTTTCAGATATCAATGAGTGTGTAGCTTTAGATAAGCCCTGTGGAACAAATGCAATCTGCGAAAACTCTTCACCAGGTTACAACTGTGTTTGTCCACAAGGATACACAGGCAAACCAAATCCAAACGTTGCATGTGAACAGGTGGACGTAAACATCCTATGTAAATCTAATTTTGACTGCGTGAACAATGCAGAATGTATAGAAGGACAGTGTTTCTGCCAGGATGGCTTCTTAGCCCAAGGAGCTGTCTGTGTGGATGTCGATGAATGCCAGAATCAGCCATGTGGTCCTTTAGCTGTGTGTACTAACACAGCTGGAAGTTTCCACTGTGAATGTGAACAGGGCTTCATGGGTGCACCACCCAGGATGAAATGTAAAGGTATGAAGTTACTGTAAATTTCCTACACATTTAAAATTTCATAAATGTAACAACTTTGTAACTGTTGTTAGTTATGTTTCATACTATCAGCATTGTCATGTCTGTGTTGACATAATTAACAGTTCTAAATGGATGAAATACAGTCAGTAGAGTAAAGTGAGAAATCTGAGGTTCTTGCAGCAGTTACATATGAAGAATACTGTGTTCTAGGATGCAGTCTGTAGTTAGAAATACCTATCACTTTCATTTTCAGCGTAGAATAGCAAAATGAATGTGTAAAATATATCAGAGATGTGTAGTGTTGGTAACAAGTAGGCAGTATTGCATTTGAAAGCCAAAATACACTTTTGGATATAGTTGCATACATGCATATTCTAAGATACTATGTCATGTAGTAGCTGATATCACAATTGGACAGTAGTAGACTTTTATAGAAACCATAGGCCATACCGCAATTTTGTAGTTGTATGAATGTTTATCTTCCAGTCAGTACCAATGGCAGTTCTTATGTGTATGTATCCATGCCCACTGATAAAGAGTTTGTTCATCTATTTGTTCCCACTAGAAGCCAGGATAGTGCAGTTGGTATAGTGACTAGACTATGGGATGGATATTGCGCAGTTTGAATCCAGGCAGGGACAGGAGGTTTTTCTCTTCTCCCAAACATCCAAACTAGTTCTGGGGTTCACCCAGCCTCCTATTCAATGGGTGTACCAGGATCCTGTATTGGGGTTCAAGTGCCTGGGGTGTGAAGTTGACCACCCACTTCCATCTGGTGCTGAGGGGCTATAACTCTTCTCCCCCTGAATGTTTTCATGGCTTGGACAGGGACAAATTTTTGTTTTTATTTTGTCCCACTTTGTAGAACTTTCTGCTCTTTGTGTAGTGGAGAACTGAAACAGTTGTCAAAACTGTGTTCTTATAGTGCAGCAGTAACAACTGTACCTCTGACTGTTTACATGTCAGCATGCATTATTAGTAGCAGTATTTGCAGTACCATGACAACCTTTGGGGTTTTTAATATTATAGAACTCCATATATATTTGTTCATGTATACAGCAATAGATTCTAGCAATTAGATTGTACTAAGGTGAATTCATGGTACTTGAAGAGAGCAAGATGGGGATTCATTAATCTAACTTCTTAACCTCATCTTCAAATGTGAAAGAATAAAATTCTAAAGAAAAAATCTTTCATTTCTTCAGTCAGTTACATATTCATAAGCTAATGACCTATGAGGCTAGCACACCTAAATTGTGAACCACTATGAAATATATTC
>Ga0123352_10013681_pt1 | contig 12884 bp, 5 predicted proteins | sample TergutLab28metaG_FD_89700 | JGI IMG/M metagenome (GOLD analysis project Ga0123352, IMG submission 89700) | Labiotermes labralis P1 segment gut microbial communities from Petit-Saut dam, French Guiana - Lab288 P1 | ecosystem: Host-associated > Arthropoda: Insects > Digestive system > Gut ... | reverse complement strand
TAATTCATTCGTTTGATAGACACTATTGTAATAATTGTCTTGGTATAAGTGGTAACCCTTCTCTTCATAAGGCTCGAGTAGAAAACCCACTGTTTCAGTCAACGGTCCACATTTACCATCATAAATCTGCAAATTACAAATATAGTCAGTTGAACTTTCACAAACCATCTGTACCAGTATGCCATACTTTGTAATTTTGCCTGAGTTATACACACGAAATCGCAAACGACCCCGCCAACCAAGCATACCTTCATCTAGAGAAATTTCCCTGTCTGGTATATAATTAGTTCTGAAATTATTTACAACGTCTAAAATTGTACGGATTTTGTACAAACGATCTTCGTTTGTTCCTGCTGCATTATTGTCATTAAAGTGAAGATACCTTTGGATAAGTTGAAATCTGTTCCTAGATATTGTTTGTGGAAATATTGGAGTCTGAAAAATTCCTCTCGTTGACCAATACAATTCTAATTTTGGTTTTCGGACTATACCAGTTACAAAAATCAAACCAAGGAATTTTTTTCATTTTGATTACTGTTACTGGTTTCCATTCTTCACTACATGCATGTTTTGTAATGGGGCGAGGCATTTTCACGATCTTTTGTTGTGCATATAAATTTGTCTAGTCAACTACTATTTCAGTTAGTTTAGGAGGAATATAATGGTCAAAATAACTCATCACATCTGTTTCATTTTCAACTGCAAATTGCACACCTGGATTGCCTATGAAGGGTGGTATTCTTGGTTGACGATCATTTTTAGAAAACCCTGTAGTTGGGGTAACATCTATCTGTCTGCGGCTAGGGCCCGGTATTGAAATGTTATTCTCATTATCACTCTGATTTGCACTTTCAGATTCGCTCTCTTCACTACTTGAAAATTTGGGAATATTATCTGTATCTGAATCACTGTCATTTACAATTTCATTCACCACATCAGCTAATTCTTCTTCAGTTCTAAATCCAATTTTTTTCTTTTCCTAGATGCCATGTTGCACTGAGAAGTATAAACTATCACACATACACGACTTCACATATAAAAGATTCTTTATGGACTGCAGCCAGAGACAGCCCACTCTCCCTCTGAACATAAGGATAAACATGGTTTCATTATATCGCAATGTAAGCATAATAAACTATAAAAGGGATAAAGATAATATCAGCTAGATGTACTGAAGCTGCTATACAAGTTTCCTGCCTGTAATGAGAGGTCAGCTGATTTAAACTGAAAGAGCGTGATTGAAAAATTAGATCGAATAAGGTCAGCACTGGCGATTTTAAGCATGAATTATTAAATTGACTAAGGTGGACTGTGGCAGTGAATGTGTTAAAAGGGTAATCTTGAGAATGATGTTATTGTGTAATTCTGTATTGAAATTGACACTACCTTTACTAGAATATTATTCAAAATAAATTCTGCAGTAAGTGATTGATTTTCACCATCAAACCACATTTCAAGTCTACGCTTCTTAAGTGATTTTGACACATTCTTGAATACATGACAAGATTCCTTTTATAAGGAAAACTTGTTGATGGAGACCCCTTTCTTACCTAAACTGTTCCATAAATACTGATTCTGTGTGACCTTATTTTGCAGGTTTTTTTTTTCAGCTTAGCTGTCCACCTATAGATGGATTACTGTCTCACATGTTAAGCTCACACAGAAATGCAAAGTTTTTAACCCTTTGGTTTCAGAATTAAATTGCCTAGTGTGATCTGCAGAGAACTGCATCAGCCCAGAATATAAAGTGCTGCATACAAGCAGCCATAAGTTGCAGTAGTTGATGTTCTACATTTTGAGCATCACAATGTTTGGCATGAGAGGGTTGAATGAATTCTTTTTCAAGGGCAGTTGTAAATGTCATACACCATGGTTATAATAGTCAGTTTTTCTTGAATTGAGAACACTGTACATTTTATGTCAGTTTTTGATGAAGTAACTGTGCTGGTCACATGTTCAATAATTAGTAACCCTGCAGAATGAAAACTGTACACGTGAAAGCACTTTTAAAGTGAACATGCAATGGTATATGAATTTTGTGTACAGAATTCTTCAGATTGTTGAAATTAATGTAGAACAATTACTGCCACACTGCACCCTGTTAAACCAATCATAATTTGTGTTGTAAATTATGTTGTTAATTACACACAGGCAATGATGTTGCCTCATGCTCTCTGAAATACATGTGTGGAAATAGGTGGCGGTGTGGTCAGCATGCGACATCATATTCCACCACACGTTTCCATAAGTTAAGATTTAAAACACTTCTGATCCATGGTGGAAGTGATCTTTGAGATTAATCTTTATTAATTGAGTGTGTAATTTTGTTATTGCACATTGGTAACAAATTGAATTAATTAGGAATTTCTTAAGGTCTTTAGCCAAACTATAAAGTAGATGAAAAATCCACTGCATCTTGAAATCCTTGTGTTTCTTGGGCGGGAAGTCCTCTTAAATGAGAAATGTGCTAAAAGAGTAACATGTATGTAGATTTTAGTACTAAATTATTCTGACTTCTTAGGCAAGGACGTTTTCGAAGCAGAGGTTCTCACTTTTGTTAGAACAGTTGATATAGCCCCAGGCACAAATGTGCACAAGGAGTGATGCCACCAGAGCCTAAACTGTAGTTTAGAGAGGGGAAGAAAGTCAAGGAAGCTATGGCATTGTAGCTTGAAAGCTAAGTTTTGCTGTTTTTCAGGTGTTGTCTTGTATCATTTGAATGTGAAGAGGCATGGGGATTGCTCACAATACAACTACTAGTTTTGCAGTGTAGAATGATCAGGTTGAAGCTTAAATTGCTACCATTGTTATCAGAGCCTTCACAAATAGAAGTTTACACTTTGTTAAGTTCTGCCTGTTCTCTTGAATTTCCCCACACTCAATATGTTGTTTACAGATTACATGTTTATTTTACAGGATCTTAATGCTATACAGTGGTCAGTCCTGTTTTACAGGTCATTAGAACAAAACAATTTACAATAAATTATGGGTTATTCCAGCTCCATTATCAGGTTATGTGCTAACTTGTTGAAGGACTGAACAAAAAAGAGAAATTTTTAACATACCTTTTCATCATTTTAAACATTTACAGATATGTTTTTAAGTTCCAACATTAGTGCAAAGTGTGTTTGAAATGCCCACCATTAGACTGTGTGCATACTGCCACACATTGTGCCATTGACTGTTGACTCAGCATGCATCCCAGTCTGTTTCTGTTACCTACAGCAGATTCATTTATGGTCTCTAGTAAGTGATTGCTTCTGTTTGGTTTACCACCATGATACACTCTTAACTTCATGCAAACCCACAGAAATAAATCCAGTGGGTTCAAATTGGGTGATTGAGAATGCGATGTCAGTCCTCTCCACCTTCCTTCATAGTCAGAAATTCTCTTCTCTCTGCTGGAATGTGGAGGTGCTCTGTCATGATGTAGCACATTTACCCTTATGTTGCAAGGGGTACATCCTGTAAATACAGTGGTAATTCATTTTCCAGAATATTCCTGTAATATGGAGCTGCAGAACGTCCCTTGATATCATGTGGTCTTGTGAGGTTATTGCCTGATATTCCTCAGCACAGATGAAATGAAATCAGTGTCGAAAGTGATATTGTGCTACCTCATGTGGATTTTCCTGTGCCTAAGAGTGCAAATTCCTTATGTTGGTAATACCATCCTGGGTAAATTGAGCCTCATCCATGGACAGTATGTGAGGCAGAATTCATAGCTGTGGTTGCAGCCCTTTACAAATTAGTACTTGGCTGGCCTAACATTCTGTGCACTTTAAAGGTATTATTGGCTCTTCTTGGATTAATTTATCGTGAAGTGAGACACAAATAAAGGATAACACAACCATTTAATTCACAGTAAAATAGCCTTCACAGCAGCAAACCAGTTATTATATAGGTTTGGTCTGATACCATCTTGCCACTTTTTCTTGAATGTTCTGAATATTGTTTATGTTGACTTCATGCTCGGTATTGGTTTGTTAGTCTTTTATTTCTAATATATGGCAATAAGTTAAATTTCACTGAAGTTTATGCAATATTATGTGGCATAATGTATTTTAGTCGAACATTAGTAGCCTGCTGAACCACCCGCTGTGTTACGGATTCCTCTCCCTGAACCCTCTTGCTTTTACCCATGTTCCTCCAGATGTGACAACTCAATATTTGGAAATTCTGGGTGGCATTGTGTCAGAATTTATGGTTTTATTTTGGTGAAGAAATTAGCGGCTTTAGGTTATGTTGTGGGCATATTGTCCCATGGAAATTTCAGCTTATTTTCTGAGAACTTTAAATTGGTCAGCCAATGAAAGTAAAACCCTTTCATTGTCCTTCCAATCACTAGAGGGTAGGTGCTGGAGGTGTCACCCTGGGGGGTGAGGGATAGAAGTGCAGAGGGGATGATTTGGGGAGAAGGAGTGTGGTGATAAGAGAGATAGAAGTAGGCAGTGCCAAGACTGAAGTGTGTGAGGTAGTGATATCAATAAATCAGCTAAAATTACAAGGTGCTTGTGAAGGTCTTATGCTACCGAACATCTAGCCGGCTGCAATTTGTCAGTGTGGTCATTTGTTTGAATTGTATACATTAATTATTTGTATTGTACATAATGGCTTTCAGCATCTTGTTTCATTTGAGTAATATTCAGAATAATGTTTACTGAAATAGCATTTAACACCTAAAATTTGATATTTGTTGATAATTTTGTAAGAACTGTGTGCTTCGTATATATTTGTTTACACCATCTTGTTTTCTTGTTGTTGAAGCTTCTCTTGTTGAAATACAGTCACGCTCTGATTCCCTGTTTCTTGATTATGTATGTGGTTGCACTATACAAGCCAGATGTGTATATGTGCTTTAGAAACTTATTATCATTTAATTCCTTCTGGTAAGGCTGCTTCTTTCCCCTCACATTGGGAAGAAATGAGTTACAATGACTAATGAAACTTTCTTATTGCATCGTGACCACATTACTATTTCTTATCCAACTTTTCAAGAAAATTTATTGATCTGAAGTATGGTTTAGTGTATGATTTAGACCCACAGATAATCATTTAATTTGGCTTGCACCTTCTGATTTTTGGTCTTGGCCTTGAACTGTTACCAGACTTCTACAGCTGTTACTCATCTTGCCATCACACTCAGGCAATTGAACTTTTTTTAGTGGTTATTCTTTGTAGTAGAAAGCTCCAAAAATGGGGCAGGAAGAACCAAACTTTTATGTATAACTATATACGTATCATTTAGGAAGCCATCATTCCTAAACATGTACCCTGCCTTCACCTCCAGTTGCTTAAGACTGAATGTGTTACAAGAGATTGTCATAGACAGTAGAGTAATTTAAATGCTCTTCACTAACAGAGTGTATGATGTTACATACAGAAGTACACTGAGAATCTTGAAGGAATGTAGGCCTTAGCTTCAGTAGTCAAGTAGGAGAAGACTGCCAGAATCAAGATTGGTGACAACCTTTCTGGACTGTTAGGGTGTGCAGTTTATTACGGCAACTAAGTGCACAGTCTTATTTAATACAGTATTAAAGTAATGTGTCCAGTATGTTTCAGAGAACAAAATATACCAGTTTTAAAAACCATTTGCCTCTGGGAAGCTGTTATTTATAAGGTTCTTCAGTCTGCAGCAGCTTTGTTGTTGACGTTAAGTATAAAAGGTACAATGGTAGAGATTTATAAAACTTACGTTTAAAATATGGTTAAAACATTTATTATATCATTAAATATGATACATATACAGTCAAAGTTATTAATGTTGCATTTAGCTGTGGTTGCTTCTCTTCATGTGGTACTATATATTCAGTTCTGAAGTGTGTATCTCAGTCCAAAGTGGTTTAGGTCATGTAAACATATGGTATTTGCAAATAAGAAATAGTGAGATTTTGAGTCATAAAGACGTGAAAGACGTTAGATGATGAAGGTGGGTTATAAGAATAGCAGACTCACCCTGTATTTTTTATGTGTCTTGTATCGAAGCCAGTAAGATACTGGTTTGTTTGTAGTAGTAAGCCTTTGTCGTGTGCTGTGCTTGTGTTGTATCAATAAAGGTTCTGTAGCATTGTGAATAGTGGATTAAGGTCAGGGGTCTCACATTTGGGTATATGCAGTATGTGTTTTTTAGTGTCTGATATTGTTTGAGGGTGCGCATACGCATACACCACTACAAGCGAGGTCCATAGCCACATTATTGATGAGTCACATTTTTTTTTCTTTGCATATAATGATTTCAGAAATGGTGTTTGGCAATTTCACACAAAGTGTGCGAAGTGCATGATATTTCCACAGTTTTAAAATTAATCTACATTGTTCCATCTGTTTTAATGGTGTAATTTTGGTAAGTGTGGAATTTCCTGTGATTCCCTGTTATAAACATGGCATTTGTTATCTTATTAGGTTCTGTTGTTCTGTCAGCATTCTGTTCAGACCATTTTGAATTAGACAAGACAAATGCAATATTTCATGTAATTGTATCTTGTGTAGATCAGTTGTTATGTGACTTTGTGTTTGATATCATGACACTTTCATCAGCCTGGTTATGCAGAGTAATTAGCGTTGTGGTCATGCAGTATGTGATTATGTGTAGCGTTGTACACAGAGGTAAAGCTTTGTGTTTCTCTAATTATTAAGCACCACAGAAATTATGTCTAGGAGAGTGGAGGTGTACATCCTGTCTTTTGTAACATTCGGCACTAGACGGAAGTGAGTGGTGAGCAATATGCTCTGTCTGTTTTACTGCCAGGGAAAGAGCTTCTGTGCCCATTGGAGAGGAGGTTGGGTGCACATCAGAAGCCACCTGGTCACAGTGGCTAAGAGGAAATTTCCACCTGCCAGTAACTGATTTACATTTCTCTGATCATCAAGCCTTGCAATTTTTTGTGCTGACAAGCTACTGAATGCCTTCTGTTCCGGTAGACAAGTGCCATTTTTTCAGAGGAACCTGTTGCCTCTAATATGCAGGGTAAGTTAACGTGGATGAAGCAGGTTTGTCCGAAACATTGGCTTGTTTCTGTCAGACTGCACATCGTCACATTCTGGATTTCCATCTTTAAATAGTCACCACCATGAAAACTTTAAATAACAGCTGCATAAAGAAGTTGGTATGGTGAAGTAATTTTCTGAGGATAGTGGTGCAGAGCTGTATGGTGGAGTTGAGGGATTCCTGTTAATGTTATGTAAAGTGTTAGTGGACAGTGATATTAATTTCTCATGTAAATAAAATGTTAAAGAACAGTTATACAATATTTATACAGGGTAGAAGTTAGCACCTCATGAACTTTGTTTTCCACATTGTTATTAACTTGTTACTGTGTGTATGTTTGACACCTATTTTACTCAATTAGCCAGTTTTAATAAAGAGTATGTTGGCATAAATTACATAACACTTGTTGTTTAGCACTGCTGTAACTGCTGTTGTGTATCAGTGTCACCTGTTGTGGACAAGATCAAGAATAGTTTTTAAACAGCTCTTTTTATAATGACTGGAGTTCAAATTTACATTTATGTAGAGGGCAGATGGTGAGTTGGGCCCTTGTTAATTAGCACCATACTGTGAAAATGTATTTAGGAGTTGTGGAATAATGCCACATATTTTTAACCTATGCAGCAGGAGAACCACTTTAGACCTGGGAAGACACCCTGGTATGCTTCAAATAGAAGACTGGGAGGGCCTGGGAACTAGTCTGGACACATCTGTGTAGAGAAAATTACTTCCCCACTGGGAATTGTATCTGATTGGTCCCTGTTACTAGTCACAATACAGACTGAGCTGTGCCAACTTCTATGTGAATGTTAAGGGGTATTAAAAAAAAAATTACTTTGTATGCCAGAAAAGCAGCCTCCACAATTGTGTGTGTGTGTTTGGAGGGAGACCTGAATTGTGTAACTTCTTAAGTCATTATTCCGCTTCGTGATTCTTTAACCTGCAACTGCTTCATACTGTCTGCTTTATAGTGTTGTAGACAGCATTTTAGTTTTCTCTCTATTGAGCCACTGCTACACAGGATGCAGTGCCTGGTTCGGAGACATGTTTCTTGTGTAATGGTTAGTAGTTTGTCATACAGAATTCAGGTCACAGGCATAAAATGCATTAAGATAATATAATGGAATGCCCTTAATCTGTAAGCTGATACTTCAGCAGTTGGGGTCAGAAGTTTTGGCATCAGTAACATCCAGTGTGCATAGTGATTCTATAATTTTGTCTTGTGTTATCTAGAATTCATTGGGCCCATCAGGCTATTATGACGGCTTCTGAAGATTGCAGGATGAGTAAACAAGGTGCTGCTGTCAGGCAGAAGCATGTAACATTAATGATTCCTGAAAAACTTTAAATAACAAGGAGCCTTAAAGGTGGCAAAATCTGCAGAATAATTATGGTGGCATGCAACATGCATTGTGAACTACCTGTGACATAAAGAAAGAGAAGGACCATTTATGATGCTCTATCGTACCATTTGATGATATGGTATATTTGATAATCTGGTGTCTGTCTGGTCCTGTGGGTTTTGGATTAAAGAAATTGTACTGTAGTAGGAGGTAGCTTTCTCTATGTTTGAACTTCAACATGCATGCAGGTTTTAGGCAGCATTTTCTGAGAAGTTATGTCTTACACTCAAACAAATAGATACATCATTATTTTGAGTATTTTTCCACAAAAATAAAGACAACCATCAGCTCTAATAACATATATTCAGTAATTTTCACGTTTATTTGTATTCTGTCGCTTTGGTATACATTGATGTATATGATCATGCTTTGTGTAATAAGAATGTTAGAAATTTTCTTAACTGAATGTGGCCAGCTGTGGATCAAAGATGAAAGTCCAAGTTGAAGCTTTGACATTGTGCTTGCTGGTAGACCTATTGATTGCCTTGGGGTGCATGGTAAATGAGTATGGTTGATTAATGAATAGTAATTGGCAGGTTAAATTTAAGTACGTAGGCAAAAACCATCCATACTGCCACTTTGTGTGTCACATATTTGCACCTAGACTGTAATGGTCTCATTGTTTTGTTAGTAAACCTTGTGAGAAGGCTATAGAACTCTGAAAGTTAAGAGGTAGGGTAACTGATTTGGGGTAATTTTCATTCAGTACCTGATAGTTCACACACTTGTTACACGGTGTTGCCAAAATTTACCCTTGCTGATTTAATAGCATACTGTCTGTACCCTATATCAAAAATGATTCAGGTATTTTTATCAAGTTTTGTATGTTTTGTTGCTGTGTAACTTCTGCGGTTGATTTGTAAATTGAGCTTTCACAGTAACTGCAGTGAAGTATTGTAGAGCAATCAGCTGCTTCAGGCTAGACTGGATTGTCACTGTATTGAATATGAAACTATCTTCGTCATTAAGGATTGATGTGGTAAGCGGTGCCATCATGGTTGTAAGTATAGAGGCAGTTTGTTCATTAGGGCCAGTGTTTTTGTCCAACACAGTTGTCATTCAGGTGGTAAAATTGTATTAAACTGGGATACAAATACGAAATCCCATGTAACAATGAACATGTATAGTGAAGGTGAGAAATTGGCAACATGAGAGGACATGAATAATGAATCCCAAATAATACTGCTAATTCTGTATCTTCATCCCCTCCTACATAATGTAACATTCAGGAAGATGTTTGTGAATAAATAGAATTGAGGGTATTAATGTACTGAAACAATTGTAGTGCTCTGTTCCAGATTTTTATGTGTGTGATTCGATTTTCACATGTTTTGGGGACCGCATAACTAAGATCATTGTAATTTTATGGCCAGCCCAGATGTTGTATCTTCCACTTGACATTACAGATGGCGGTGTATAATTTGATGTTCAGACAACAGATGAACTGCAAATGATAGTCTTACTCTAATAATCAAGTACACATACTTGCAACGGCTAGAATTGTGTCCTGTTGTACAAAGTTCCTTACAAAGAAATACAAAACAATACAGTATACTGTAGGTTGCTATGCATCCTTTTGTATAAAGTTGCCGTATAATATCTGTAATAATAGCCAGGCAGCCATCCGTCCACCCTGTTCATTTTCGTCCAAACAACATGTTGCAGAGAAAATTGTAAATTCAAAAACAGTTTCTCTTGAAAATACAATGCAGGAAAAAAAATAGTTTTTTATGTTTTAAAAAATGGGCACATAACATCCATAAAACTCAAGTGGAGGAGTATTCAGAAGTCCCATACTCACTGCTAGGACCAACAAGTAGAAACAGCAGCAGTTCTCCACCCTCATAACTTGCCTGCTTTGACCCCTTCTTGTTTTGAAGAATAAAGCCGCAGGTATGGGAGCATCGTTTCTACAATGTCCCAGAAATTCAGGAGCTATTGATGACTCTTCTATGCATGATTCCAAAATGCAGTTGCATTGATGCTTCCATCAGTGGAAGAAATACTTAATGCAATGCATACACTGACAAGTTAATTACTTTGAAGTGAACAGCAGCAGGAAGTAATAACTAAGGTAAGCATATATTTTGTTACTGATGCATTCTGGAAAGTTTTGGATATGCCTTTGTATATCAAAGCCATGAACTACATCATTTCTCCCATATGATACTACAAAAACTCCTTTTTGAGATGTAATTGGAAAAGGGAATGACTTTTGTTTGTCAGTAAAAGCATGTGTTACCAGGAGTGATTAATAAGACACAATTGTTGCTGTACATGATAGCCAGTTCCTGTCATGGATCTCCTGAATTACCAGAGCAGGTGAACGAAGGGTTCTGGAACTCTAAGGGATACTTTGTGACCAATGTAGGTAAACCCATGGGTCATGTTCTTTTATGCTTGTATTTGGGTCTGAATTCATGTTACAGGGCTGAACAACTGATATTTCAAGTGAATTACGGCCTACACAACTTCTCCATTGTCCCCTTAGAATCTTTCAATACTGCTCCTTACAGGCCTCACAAGGTAGTGTACCAGTGCCAGAAACACTGTTCTACATGGCACCCTGTCAAATGCTGAATTTTCTGACAGACTGAGCGATGGAAGATGTACAAAGCAGGAAACTAATGACACTGATACAAGAAAAGCATTTATGGGCAGTTGGAGGGGAACTTACACCCATTTTACACCTTATCACCAGAGAAGGTGAGAGGTCAACTTCCTGCTCCAGCCACATCATTGCCATGGGAATTACAGGGTGGGTGATGAATTGATCTCAGAGTACTTGGAGGGGTAGGATCTTGCCCTTTTTGGGAGTCAAACCCCTTCATCCAGCATTTTGACTGTCACTCTCTTGAGTCAGTTATCATGAGTAATTAATACATAAGCATGACAACGAATCTGTCAGCTTCTGTCTGACTAGTGATAAATCAAGGTAGACACAGTACAAATCATTTGAATTTATTTGTTCGTATTCTGTCCCCATTGCTGACCCAGCATTGACCTTTGTTTCACAGATGGGTCAGGAATTAACAAATGTTTTGGTGCAGTTGTTTATGGACTAAGGGATAACCACAGGGGAAATTCCTATGGGTAGCCTCTGTACACTGTTCCTAGCTGCAGTGATAGCAACCCTGAGGTGCACAGAACTCCTTTTGTCCAAGAATGTGATGAGAAGAAGAATTATCTATCTGCTATGACAACAGGGCAGCAATACTAGTGCTTGCTAAAACCACCAATATATTGACATCCATATGGGAATGTATGCAAGTGCTAGAACAACTAAGTGTACCTGATAAAAGTCACTGTAGTGTGGATACCTGGACATGATGGGATACTTGGCCAAGGAACAGACTAACAAAGTTCCTTTTCATCAAACTACTGGCATTCCCTCCTGCTGTGGACAAAGAAGTCATCAGGAGTCATTTGAGATGGGAGCACCTGAACATTTTGAAGGCCTGTAATGGTTGCCGCAGTCCAAGACGCTGATGATTGAACCTCTGCCAAGTAGAAAAAAAAAGCTCCAGGCAATGAGTAGACCGAAGCTTAAAGCAGTTGTGGGACTAATAACAGGCCACACAAACCTTAGAGCTCATATGTTTAAACTCGGACTTGCAAAGTGGCAGGATTGGCAACTGTGTAGGGATAAAAAAAGAAGACAATGTGCATATTGTATGTCATTGGAAATGGCATGCAACAGACAGAACCTTGGGTTGTGTGTTTTTGAAACAAAGGATCTAGAAACATGGGGGTGAATGGCCTTATAAGCCTAGTGGCTAATGCAAGGCTTGGCATAGCTCCTTAGCCCCATTCAAAGAGGGAGGAGATACAAAGAAACTATTAAGATTAACATATCGTTAGGGTCCATAATGAAACCACTCGCTTTTCTTTACTACTACTACCTACTATTAGTACTACTTCAACTGGTGCTACTGCTACTGCTACTGCTATTCTGTCGTAACTTTGTTGGTTTCTCGACAGTTGTTGGCAATAAATAATGCCTTTTTCAGGTGTTGCATAATGCAGGGTGTCCACTGTATTGTGTTCCTGAACATGGCAGCTTTATTGCATAGAAACCCTACATCTGCTGGGACATCCTACAACCCCTGCCATGCAAAGGGACACCATAACATGGATGTTATGTATAAGTAACTTTATACAAGTCCGTATGTGGGCGATGGTGAGCAGGCTGCCGCAGAGCAATTACAATGACATGGGTAAGCAGTTTCTGTTGTGGAGAAATGTCAGGCAAGTAAAATTTATACCTCACAGGTGAAGAACCAACATTTATTGACCAACTATTTTAAGTAACTGTTTTAAAACTCATCCACAGATATTTAGTCTTCCCAAATTAAATTTGCATGTGTGCTGGTGGAGGCAGTCTGGGTCAGAGCATCCAGCAAATGTAATGCAGTTTACTTCCAGGACCCAGAACTGAGTGAGTGTAGTTTCAATTAGGGGCTTACTGGGGGGGGGGCGGGGGGGTTTAT
>Ga0123352_10013680_pt1 | contig 12884 bp, 5 predicted proteins | sample TergutLab28metaG_FD_89700 | JGI IMG/M metagenome (GOLD analysis project Ga0123352, IMG submission 89700) | Labiotermes labralis P1 segment gut microbial communities from Petit-Saut dam, French Guiana - Lab288 P1 | ecosystem: Host-associated > Arthropoda: Insects > Digestive system > Gut ... | reverse complement strand
TGTGCAGGTTGCAGTATTTGGAACCGCAAGAAGCCCCCACTTTTCTCTGGCCATTATCTCCGTAACCGTTCAACTTTGGATATAGGTGTTTTGGGTTATATCGGTATACTTTAACATAAGGAGCACCCTCCCGAAGTCTGGCACATTGCTCCTGGGACACCCTGTATATATCGTAAGCTAAACACTTAATTTCAGCCGAAACACTTAACACAGGAACACATTCTGAATTTATAGATACATAAATTTATACCCCCCTCGGTTTATTCGCTACTTAAAATTTAAAAGGATTACCACAGCAATGAAAAGAATCAATTAAAGTTCTTGTTCAAAAAAGAAGCCGAAATCTCTCTCCAGTAATATACTCTACTCGCAACATTTAATGTTACACGCAATTTTATTCAGTATTATAGCGTGATAAACTTCATACGTTAATTACATTGCTGGTCATGATCAATGTGATAACCGCATATCAGATCAACTGTGGATCCACATCTTGCAATGGACCAATATTCTGTGAAATTATTTTGTCATTTTTATTTAAAATTCGGATGCACAAAAATGTTATGTTGATTAAAATTTTTAGGCATGAAATGTCTTAGCTAATTCATATAAATAAAAATTTGATTCTTCTTCACAGTTGAGAATAAGGGAATTTAATGAAAATTTATACAGACGAAAAAGAATATTTATAATAAAACAGATATTATGCACGTATAAAACTATATACATAATGGAATCAACACCCCCACGTGAATTTCTTATCCGAAATCATAAAAAATTAGACCTCAGTATCTTTCCTTACTTTCACAACAGGTGTAAATTTTACAGTTTTATGGCTACGTGAACGAGCACCTGTTCAAGACTCGTATAAAATATAATTTGTCCTTGCATTTCATGCTGGATGTTTACAAATGACAGTTATCTTTTTTCCACCAGCTTATCAGTAACGTCATTTATTCTTAGCCTGACAAAATGTATCTACTATTATGAGAAATATTCGGAACATTGAACTAACCCTACAGAATTTTAAATTAGTTTATCAAGCTACACATTTTGCATTGCTAATAACAACTAGTCTCGTACTATTTGTTGTTACGTGCCTTGTCGTTTCATTGTTATCTACGTAGCCTTCTTTGCCATAAAATACAACACAATTGTTAATCGCTTATAATTATTCTCAACAGATTTGTTTTGAACACAACAGGACAAGGCACAATAGAGTTTGGTGTACTAACCAAATTTGCTCTATCAGTGATGAACAACACTGGTCCCTAAAAAATGGAAGTCCACACTTAATTTCAGGACAACAGATACTGTACAATCAGATTCACATAACCACAACTAATAACAGAACAGACACAGCTAACCCATACAGACCTGGAGCCGTTGATACAACACGATGTTTGGCTTCCATTACTATCAAAATGGTGGATGTTGCAATCACATAATACAATTATACGTGTCATGTCATGGTGTTTTCCAAGGAGAACTAAATGGTTGTGAGATTGTAGGGTACTACAGCGGTGAAGACAGCTGTCTTCTAGGATGTGACTACGTATAGTTTGGTATACACGTAATGACGTTCTAAGGAAAACTGCTTCCTTTGTCATCAGGATATATAACTATATAAAAGAAATTTTCGTCCAAACTTACAACTCCACGAGCCTCCATGCAACGAGAGTTAGGCAAATATGAGTTAAAAATTCTAGCTTCATAGCCCGAAGTTCTGTACTTTGATATGTCAGTTGGGAGCAGTAAGTAGTTGGTTGATTGGGTCGGTGGTTGCAAATTCTCAGGTTCTTAGATTAGATGTCTTCCATTCAAGTTCAAGGGATTAAAACAGAGAGGGCAGTTACATAAGATTGAATCAATTTAATCCCTTCAGTACAGCTCGAGATGGTCTCTTACATCAAGGTAAGTACTAGGTTCAGGGTGTTCGAGAACAGGGTACTGAGAAAGACATTGGGGCTTAAGAGAGAGGAAGTGACAAGAGACTGGAAGAATTACATAATACGGAGCGTCATGATTTCTGTTCCCCGCCACGTACTATTACATCGATAAAACAAAGGCACATATAATGTGTGGAGAATGTTGCAAGAATAGGAGAGAAAAAAATGTATAGGAATTTTGATGGGAAATAAAAGACAAGGAGGGAGCTTGGAAGGCTTACGCGTAGATTAAAATGGTATCATAAAGGAGCTTAATCAAATGGGAGGAGAAGGCCCAAAGTGAATTAATCTGGTTCAAGTGAGGGGTCAATTGCTGGGCTCCTGATTCCGTAAGAAGTTGGGACATTCTTTACTGGCTGGGAACTAGTAAATTGTATAGAAAGATTCTGTTTACTGGAATCAGAAATTTAGTTACATAATTATTCAGTTGGTAACGCCTAGTTATATGACTGGTTAGTTGGCTGGCTGGTCAATTGATTGGTTAGTCGAACCTGTTGGTTTAGTTAGTTCGGTAGTTAGTTAGTTAGTTACGAGTACCAAGTGACGTATAGTTAGTTGATTCGGTCGTCGTTCGGCCAGTCATTCAGCTTATTTTTGTTTGATTGTTTGTTCTTTTATTTGTTCGTTCGTTCTTTCGTGGTTAGTACAGATTTGGTAAAGACTGGGTACCTCCGGTAAGTATGATTTCGGTCAACTAAATTACACAATCATGAGGCTGCTGGTATACCTAAACAATTTTACTACTTCCGCACAATTCATTTTAACATAAATCCTGTTGAGTGGTGGGCAATTTCGATAGTGTTGTTTAAAATAGACGCTTAGTCCCTATGTTTATCCATTTGCCTGTACTGCAGTAAACAGAGCGACTGGACGCGATAACCGAAAAGGACCATTCGAATAGATAAGAGAAGAAAACATACATTTGTGTGACAACAAAGAGTGTGATCTAAAGAATATTTAGAAGAATTAAGGAAATTTAAAAAAACACCTTAAATTTAGCCACATTCAAATCGCTGATGCCCGTAGCTTTTTCAAAAAGGGCCAGGACAACCCAGGAGGTGTAATGACCAGACTACAGACAGGAAGACGGGGGAATCGAGATTCTTCTACTTGTGTGGCAAGAGATAAGGTATGTTTTTTCTTGTGCCCAACAAGCCTGCTGTTCAGAGGGTAACGTGGGCTATTTGCCATGAGGTAAAGCGGCCGGACGGTGAAGCTGAACACTCACTTCTATCTAGTGCTGAGGTAATGGAACTGTATAGCAATACTGCCACTCCCCCTACGTTTCGTGCCGTAACGTTAAACATGGGAAAACTTCTAAATTTTACCTTTCAAAGTTTTCAGTTCTTCTTCTACATGTCGGTAAAGTATAGGCATGTTAGCATTTTATCAAATTTAACTCATTTCAGCAAATCGATTTTATATTCACTGGATCAGAAACGAAATGTGACTGACAGAATTTAGAACCCTTAAGGGCCCAATACCTATCCTCGGTGGATTGATATGCAATTATGGGGCACTGGTGTGATGATAATTCACAGAAGATAATACCGGCAGAAAAACCTGTTCCACTAGATTTCTGTCCAGAACAAAGCGTATAAGGCCTGTCCTGGGAGCGAACCTGGGGCTCCACCATGACAAGGTATCGAAAGCGGTAACGAAACGTCGAAAGAGGTTTAAAACACTAACAGTAAAAGTAAATCAGTCCCATTACAGGCCCGAGGTGCCCAGAGGGTTCCAGGAAGTTAAGGTTCCCAGATTACATGACAATGGCCCAGGATGGTGGTAAGGTTGTCAGCCTTACGCATCGGCCGCCTTTACCCCCAGGAAATACTCCTGGTACTCATTTCTGTTAGAGGCTGAGTTGACCCAAGGGTCATAGTGCTATCGGAAGGATTATGTCAATAAAAAATTCCAATGACACCAACTGGAATCGAACCAGAGACCTTCCGATTTGTAGCGGAGCGCCTTAACCACTGTGCTACCCCGTTAGTATTAATAGTAATAATGTAATAATGTCGATTTCCTTCACCAAGCAATATACATTGCAGTAAAACTACACGACTCATCACTACATTAAACTAATTAGTCTTGCAGTGAAATAATCTGTCAACAATGAGACGAAAATTTTGTTTCACAAACGTGTATTTTAACAGCGCCGTGTTCGAGCTTTTTAAACACTTAAATTCACAGTACGTTTTCTGCACATTTTATTGACCAATATATGCACAAGCACGAATCTTTCAACTGAAACATAAATCGTGATTCCAGGCAAACTGCTTATAGAATAATATATTTATAGCATGTGCAATGGCTACATGATAGGAACTAAGCAGGAACAAGAGGGAACAGAGGTCCAATATAATCGCGTAGAAGCATGTTCATTAAGCCACATGTTAATACAACATAGCCTCAACTTTAGTTTATTCAATACTGTCAAAAGTAAACCCCTTTGAAGTATTCATATGTGACCATTACTAGGATCCTGAAAGCGGTCTTTATAGACAGGTTCTCTTAGGTACAGAAGTTTAGAATTAATACCGTTATTTTGAGATGGCAACTCCATCATTCGACCTATTAGACAAAGAAATTTATTAAACATAATACTAACATTACAGTACTCTCCTAACTCCGATTTTGGCCACGAATTCTTTATTTCGAAACGACTGGAGCCATTTCGTTTTCCTTAAAGCCAATATCAACCTGGATATACTTCGGTGTTAAACACTCATTTAATTTTTAGGCGCGTTCGCGAAATTCCGAAAAGCGACTATAGCTTCGTCATATCTATCTGGCCATCTGTCCGTCCATCCAGCCGTCCGCATGCAACAATTCGACTACCACTGGATGGATTTTAATTATATCTGATGTATTTTTACTTTTCGAAAATCTGTCTAGAAAATTTAAGTTTCATGAAAATTTAACAAGACTAACGGGTACTTTACATGCAGATCATTATGCATTTTTTATCATATATTGATCAGATTTTCTTAGAACGAGAAATGTGTCAGACAAACGTTACACAGAAAAAGAAAATACACGATATATACAAAGTGGGTCAAAAGTAGGTATACAGAATATAGTATAGTATTGATGGTCTGTATACCTACTTTTGGCCCATCCTGTATACATATGATACCTGGATTGGTCACATCTTGCGAGGAACTGCCTTCTAAAGCACGTTATTGAAGGAAATATAAGGGAATGATAGAAACGACGGGAAGACGAGGAAGGAGACGGAAGCAGCTGCTGGATGGCCATAATTATACGATAGGATACTGGAAGTTGAAACAGGAAGCACTATATCGCACTCTGTAGAGAAATTGCTATGGAAATGATTATGGACCTGTAGTGCGACAGACTATGGAAAAATCAATCAATCACGTCATGGGTGAGAAGGAAACGGTGAAATTGGTGTTAAAGATATAAACTTTGAAGATGTGGATTTTATTATGGTGGCTCAAATTACGGTATTGCAGTAATGGAGCAGACGTACTTGTGGGTTACCACAGCAACAAGTTTCAAAATTGCAGTAACAAATGTTCGTAAAACACAATTTAATCTTCTACCTTTAGCATTTATTTCTGAAATATTTTATATTTTTAAATAAGCCCGGATATAGGAGAAAATTTCATACGAATACGTGTGTTAGGAGGCAATCAGAACGTGACTATCACCATCACGTACATGAATATTTCCGCAGCATAACAAGTTTTAACTTTCGTCCACAGCATGTACACGAAATAAGGTGGTTTTTACTCAATAAAACTCAGCGATTGCAAGAATGGGTCAATAGTTGTAAAACGTATGTACAGATTTGCTGTTATTTTATACCCTTTTAATTTATAAACAAGATCAATGAAAGTACATACCACATGCTTCACACTTTGAAATAAACATGCGATTTAAACGGCAATAAATTTTAATTAACTAACAAATCATATTCTCGGATTCGGGTTGGCCAAAAAAAAAACACAACAGTATACGGAAATTATAAGAGCACAAACATGTGCCGTTTTGCCTCACGATTCAGCCAACAAAACTGCAATGCACAATTCCATTGCACAGATCCGAAACAATCAATTACAATTTGTTGAGAACTCCGATACTCCGTTATGTTCCCGTAACATGGAGACCTGTGTTACAGTCTGATGTACTTTCAATACATAACATGTGACATTCTCAAATTATTTACCGCACTCAAGCATTTTAATTTCACCGTGTGTGAATTATGCCTGTGTCATAGATTGTCACGCATCGTCAGGCTTAATCTGCTTGGTGAAGATAACACTGCACTGATTATACTACCTACACTATATCCAGCCTCTACACGTTGGTGGTAATAGCTTCCATCAGCCACGTACCTCTGAGCAGTTTTACAACTTGCTGCAGGCGATACATTTTCCAAACTTTGTATCCGTAACCGATTGATTTTGACGGTGGAAAGTAAAAGGAAAAGGAAGTAAAAAAAGGGGGGGGGGAATACTACTAAGAGCCTTTATCTGAAACGTAGGGGATGGAAAACTTTTGATACTAATGCCATATGGTTTTCGGAAGAAAGGAGGAAACTTCAGAAATTCTAAACTGCTTTCACATCAGGACAGAATACCGTGTTGCAACCTTCATACGTGGCTTAGCCAAAGAAATTGTAAATCGGCTAAAATGTTTTAGACACAACGATAATGTCGGTTACTCTTTTAGGTATCGTTACACTTAAGACATGAAAGATAATCTTAACTTATTCATGTTTTTCGAGCGCTTCTTTTCATTTAATGTGTGGTTTTTCTATCCAAAGCACATATCAGTTTTAGTAACCTTTATTAGTTACATAATGTATTTCGATCCGTCTCTGAGTCATCCTAAAGTTACACACTACCCTGTTAATTTTCAGAAAAAAATACTTTGCAAATTAATAGCCAAATGTCTTCCCACTTATCGTTCTTTTCAGAAAGTATCTACCCTGTAAGCGAAACTGCGTGAATATTAACAGAGTCATTGTTATAACATTAAATTTTAGCATCAATATCTTAGTCAAACCAAAATTGTTAAGGGCTCTACAATTACTCTTTAACATTACTCTACATGTATGGCCGAGTTCATTAAGTATACGAATGTGTGTTAAATTTAATCCTTGGTAAGTGTGTGCTTTAACGTCGTCTAACTGATCCTAAAATTTTAAGAACTTATCTCGTGAGTCTGTAGCCTTGAGGATGATTGAAAGATGAATCGAAACCTATTGAGTATCTAATAAATCTATTACAGCTAAGTGTATGCATTAGACGGAAATCTTCTCGTTACAAGGTAGGTAAACCTACAATGTTAATAAGATATACAACCCCATATTTTAAATATTGTCAACATATCAGTTGGGAAGACAGGCACGAAACGTTCGGGATGCAAATGTAAGAACTAATTTATTTCAATAAATGGAAGTTTCAATGAAAATGGACCAGAAATTAAAGCAATCAAAGTGTTTCGTGTTTATATACATAAATATACACACACACACATTTCTCGCAAAACGTCTGATGGAACTACAAAACCCCCAAATACATCTAAATTCTAAAGTTTCTGGGAAGCAGATAAGGAAATGGCAGTATAAATAGCTAAACTACGTGAATTTTATTAATGTGTGCGCACAACTGCCAGGTACTTCAGCAGGTTAATATGTAGTTCCTCCTTAACAACGTACATACTTCAAGCTCCCGTGAATGAGGAACGAGAAATTGCAACAGAAGGAATAATGATTTTTATAAACTGTCTTTTACAGTAGAACTCCATTAATATAACGAAAGCCGATCACAGCGGCCGAGAGGTCTAAGTTGTGGTTCTGCGGCCGCTCGCTAACTGAGATTGCGGGTTCGAATTCTGCCGAGGGAACTGATATCTGTCTTATGTAAGTGTTGTTTGTTGTCAGGTAGAGGTCTGTGCGTCGGGTCGATCACTCGTCGAGAGGAGTCCTACCGAGTGTGGTATGCCTGAGTGTGATCGTGAAGACTCGATAATGTGAAGCACAAGAGGGTCCGTTGCGCCAGGGGGAGGAAAATAGTAACGAAATCTATCGCAAAATACAGCACAGGCTGAAAACTGCTGTATTCCGGAATGTGACACCGTGTAGTCTGATATACATGTACAAATGTCCGTACGATCCTACTGCTAACTTCGTCGTCAGTGTAGAGCTACCCCGATGCTGGAGGTAGAAATAGGATCCTACCACGTCGGTACGTTGATTCCATACCGCGGCGTCATATCGCACAAGTCTTTATAGTCACCATGAGAATATCAAATCTCATTTATATTACACCCTGTGTCACATCTCACCCTTCTCGTCATGCACCAAATACATACCGGAACCAACAAGTACTACAGGTCACTGTTTATGTAACCGTACACGTAAGAGTTGAAGACTCTCACAGGCAACCTGTGACGTCGCTTAATGCGATGCTATTGTTTGTGCCGCCTACTGGAAGTGCGACAGCGTTGACAAATCCACGGATTTAAAAACCGATGTTTGATACTGATTTTAATATAGAATTTTATCACGTGGAAAGCACTGAGAAGGGAATTGAGAAAATAAATGCAAATAGACATTGCATGTGGATAGTCACGGGAACACTGTGCGACATTGCAGTCGTTCACAGGGTGACAATTAGGATTCCGGTGTTTTGGAATATGACGCCGTGTGTACTGGTACATACGTACAACGGAGACACTGTTGGCTTTATGTGGAGAGTAGTCCATTAGTGAGGCACTGTTGGATTCCATTACGTTTAAAATAAAAAATCTGGAAATACAAAGAAAATTCTATTTTGGCTGCTGTATAGGTCAAAAAAGCATTAATTTGTCGGATGTGTCGGAGGTTTTGTGTCTGCCACTACTACTGGTTTGGTAAACTGGACCATAAACTGTGTTAAAAAAATTCGATGATTAAAACTAAATCAAAATGTCATCACCAAATACAACACACTATTCCCCGTGTCAAATATGTCAGAAATGCACACATTTTCCAAAAATCTAGGAGCCATCTAAACGTTCTACGTGCCAGGATTGTGAGCTGAAGCAAGTTCTATACTGAGAATCCACTACGATTGGCGTGAACTGTACAAAATTGCGTAGCGACGCGAACTGGCACCCGGGATTTGTACACACCTCGTATATGTGTACAAATTTTCACGGTGAGATGGTCCAGACTACAGACTTCTGGACGTTGACATCGTGCCCTGATGGGGGTTAATAACGACTTTACTGAGGAAAATTCTGCCTCCATCTTCTGCTTCAGAATTTAAGGTGTAGGCGCCATGTCCCTCCGAAACGTCCGTCTCAATTTGCGAAGCTACATGGCGCCACAACCCACAACAATGAATTCGATGTATAATACGTAGACTTGTTACCCAAAACGATAGGCCCTTCCTCCATCTTCTGGGACACCTACTTGTAAGTAATTAAATTTACAAACCTTTGCCACATTTTACGCAAAAATTAGTGACAAGTTTAATTTTCTTGTAATCTTGTAAAACACCAAATTTCAAGTTGTATCCACAACAAATTTTATGAACTAGTAATTACAATCCCTGTCAGCTCTAAGAGATCAGTTCTACCATTAACATGTAAACAAGGCAGGCAATATAAATACCAGAGTGCTGATAAGTCGTTAGCCCGACCAGGAAGGAAACAAGCTCGGAAGCATGTAAGGTACGTGCGCGATTTCAACAACATCGAGACGCGAGCTGTCACCAAGGTTTTTTTTTCCTGCAAGGCAAGACGCCGAAGGAAATTCACGCCATTCTGAAAAAAACATTAGCTTGTTTCCTTCCTGGTCGGGCTAAGGACTTATCAGCACCCCTTTACAACGTAATATTGAGGCGCGTTCGAGGTAAACATTGTTGTGGAGGAAAAACAGTACGTATTAATTACTCTGAGTGTTGATGTTTTGCTGACCGTGCATTTCACTATATTTATCTCGGTATTTAACCAACTTGATGCACAAAATTTGTTTCACAATAAGTTTTATTTCATGCCTCTACATGTTTCGAGCACATGCGCTCATCATCAGGAGGTCAAAATTGCATTACACAGCCGTCTCGTGCACGAGACGGCCACCTATAGGTGTGATGATACCAGAGGCTGTGTAATGCAATTTTGCCCTCCTGACGATGAGCACATGTGCTCGAAACATGTAGATGCATGAAATAAACTTATTGTGAAACAAATTTTGTGCATCAAGTTGGTTAAATACTGAGATAAAAAATACTCTTAGTGTGTTTTTGTAGCCTTAATTATCCAGCATGCAAAGCGCATGTGCCGTGGTGTATTGTCAAATATGACCAGCTGGCTGTATCACATTTTTCCACATTATATCACAAACGGCACGATTTGTGGAAAAAAAAGTTGATGAATATAAAATGTGTCATTTGATTTCCTTAGAAATTTGTCTGAAACACTTTCAATTGTAGGAAAAATTCAGCGATGTATTGTCATAAATTTACAAAGGTCTTCATGTAAAGTACCTATTACACTTGTCACACTGTAATGAAACTTCAATTTTCTCGACAGAATTTCCAAAAGTATTCAAGCATAAAATTTCATAAAAATCCGTCTGGTGGGAACCGAGTAATCTCATGCAGACGGACGGACGGACAGAGACAGGACGAAGCTAATATATTTCGCAATTTTGCGAGCGTGTCTGATAATGTACTTATTACATAATTACCATGGCGATTTCGCTGGAATACAAATTCCAGCAAACACACTACACTCTGCTGTTTACATTACTCTCTATTCTAGCACTGTTTTTAGGATACGACTGGAATGACAACTATCTGGAATGCTAGATTTCCTTAGCGTCACATCTATCCATCCCAATGGAAAAGAGTCCTTCTTGAGACGCTGACAGTTTCTTAGCTACTAAAGAAATTCTCCGAAATTAATTAAATGCGACGGTCCACTGCTATGTTCGCAGCAGCCCGCTATGTATCCATATCCCGAGCCAGATAAAACCATTCCACGTCCCCATCCTATTTCTTCAATATCCACTTCAGTTTTACCTTCCCATCTACGCATAGATCTTCCACGTGGCTCTTCCTTCAGATTTCCCAACCAAAACCCCACACGCATTTTTCTTCTCCTCCATACGTTACACTTGCCTCGTCCTCATCCTCTTTGTTTTAATAGCCCTAATAATATTTGGTGAGTTGTCCTGCTACTCCTACCCTCTGCCTCGGTACCATATACCGGAACACGCTCAGCCTATGTTACACCTCTCATGTGAAAGGCCAACTTTCCCCATCTGAATAAAAGGAACCTAAAAGATATGAATGTTGTTACATTTTTCTAACTTATGTAGGCATGTGGATCCAAAGTGAGACACGAAACACGCATGTGCACGGCAGAGTTGCTATTGCTCTATGCAAGCACAGGAAAGGGGCTGGAGAGTTCATACACTCAGTCAGTAACGTACTTCCTCATGTAAATTAGCCATTACAACTGTCTCATTCGAAAGGAAATCTAAATCACTTGACGGTTCTTCTGTAAACACTCCTGTATCAAATTTCATAACGATAATTTCTGCGATTTTTCTGTTGCTATATGCGTGCGGAAGGAAGGACATAGTGATAGTAGCAGACACTCCACAGGGATGCAAATGCTCCTGCAATAGAGTCTGCAGTTCTTATAAACAATGGTATCTGACCACTCCAATTACATGAAGCCTGTGTTAGTATTCGTAATTTACCTTGCTTGTGAATGTAACTTCAAAAGCTTCATGTTAATGCTCTGATAATTTCAGTAATAGAATGTAAAATCAGCAATAATTTCTACTGTCTGAAGACATAAAATATATTGTTGTTACTTACACGTCTGTTTTACTCGGGACTAAATGCAATCTCCCCATGGTTGTCTAAAGATAAAACCTACAAGATCCTGGAAGAAGATGACGTCCTTCTACCAAAGTACACGGCGTCACATGCATGGAGATCATAGTTTTATACCAACATGAAACCTCAAAGCTCGCAGGCCTCGCGTACTTGAACTGAGAGATTCAATACCATTGACAAAAACATCGTCAGTTAAGCCAATTCACATACGAATTTTTCATTCTAAAAGGTTCACATTCATGAATGATTTCGCCATTATCTGGATCTTTCAAGAAAATTAAGGAAAGTCAGTTCTATTCGATTTTTTCTGCCTCCCATTACACGTCCAAGTTCAGAACAAATGAATGAAGTTCACTTAACCTCTCTGAACGGCAGACGTTTTTATTACGATGGAAGTTCATAGTGTTTTCCAGAATTAAAGCAGCGTGTACGTGTATTGTGGACATGTCCATGGAGTCATTTGGAGAAGCAGTAAGTAGACTTCTTTCTCCCTGTCCTATCTGAGGAAGGAAATAGACTCAGTCTCCGAAACGGTATTTTCCTAAAATTCACTTCAATCATACACTTGACAAGGTCCACTCGAACACCCGTAGTAACAAGAAGGCAATCCACACCAACATTAAAAAGCAGTTTTTCTTCTGTTAACAAACTGTAACATGTCCACAGCACTGTGCAATAACGTACATTCTTTGCAGCGTGGTACAATACTTCGCTGTAATCGCTTTACCAACTGCTGCAGGTTCAATATGCTGCCCGCCGATTTAAAGGGGTTCGCAAGGCCCCAGAATTATCATACTCCACGGTACCTGCACTGAACCACTCTTGTGCAGACAACAGAATGATTACAGTGGGATTTTGTACTTCACAGTGACTATACACCGACAGTTACAAATTATCTGTCACAAACTAACACAGCTGCGCAGAGGTGGTAATATTTACACATTATTATATTATATTATATTATATTATATTATATTATATTATATTATATTATATTATATTATATTATATTATATTATATTATATTATATTATATTATATTATATTATATTATATTATATTA
>Ga0123352_10013677_pt1 | contig 12884 bp, 5 predicted proteins | sample TergutLab28metaG_FD_89700 | JGI IMG/M metagenome (GOLD analysis project Ga0123352, IMG submission 89700) | Labiotermes labralis P1 segment gut microbial communities from Petit-Saut dam, French Guiana - Lab288 P1 | ecosystem: Host-associated > Arthropoda: Insects > Digestive system > Gut ... | reverse complement strand
AATATGTATTTGGTAATCAATGAGTGTGTAACAGCTGTCAAAGTTTCAAACTTCTCTGGCCATTATCTCCGTAACCGTTCAACTTTGGACATAGGTGTTTTGGGTTATATCGGTATACTTTAATATAAGGAACACCGTCCCGAATTCTGGCACATTCCTCCTGGGACACCCTGTATATATTTGGCATAGGGCAGAAAAGTCTTCACCACTTTTGCTTTACTATCATCACAGGCGTTTACCGACTACGGCATAACTACCAAGAACTAAGAAATGCTTTGTTCTAAAAGTGACCGGATTAGTTTCCAGTTGTTGCGGCTGTTGTAAAAAGCCAAACTGCTAAGAGGAGAAGCACTGCAGACGCACCCCAAGCTTTTACCATCCATTTCAGAAATGTCCACAATAACAAGATATAAATGTGTTACCAGCAGAGAAGAAGCTGGATGACAATTCGAAGGTGTTCCTAGCAGTGACCACGCCGGAGTGACTACAGTTGTTAAAGCGTCAGAAAGCTCAGCTGTCAAGTAAAGTGGTCACTACCATACGCTAAAACAGTTCCGCTCACGAGTAACATGTTGCCCGCGTCACAGAATTTTCTCTTGCCCGTGGAGACGTATGAAACGAGAAAAGTCTGCATTTTTGCCGCAAAAGCCGAGATAGAAGATCGAATCAACTTTTAAAGCTTGCGAGTTTCTTACTAATGGATACGTACAGTACATCGCATTATTATCTGATTTCGTTAAAAAAAAAGTGCTGAAAGGGCTGCCTTAGCCTAGGTTGTGAATTGCACCGTTCAATAAATATTTTCTATTACTATCTTTATAGTGTTGTGACACATGATTATAGAAAAATGTACAGGCGAAATTTTACACATAATTGTGTCATACTTATTCGTTCTTCATTCTTGGTATTGAAATTCATTTTGCCTTCATGCGTACTATATTTTTCCGAAGTTGGCACACCACCTGCAAGGTTAATCAGGTCTGCGTATGGTCCTCAGAACTCTGAATTTTAGGTATATTTTTATACCTTTCACGTTGCAAATGATTTTCATAAACACATCAGTCTCATGTTTGTGTTTGTAAATGAAAGAAATAACTGGATTTTATACAGAGGTTTCTTAGCAGTTAATGGTCCTTGTGTTCAAGTCGTGTTAATTTTTTCAATGATCATACGAACCATGCTGTTGGAATACCTAACACAGTGGCGTAGCATGCCAGCCAACCTCAGCAAAATTCGACCAAATTATCTGGAAGTTATTGCTGTGAGACTCAGTCATACTCAGCAATTGCTGTCGTACAAGTACGTCACTGTGTCGGTATTGCCTTCCCTTCTGCCTCCACCCTCTAGGAATCCGTAATGAAACTCATCGCCGAGATCTGGCGCAAGACGTTTCCTGATGCAAAGACTTTTAATAAAATGGCAGAGTACTCGGTTAAAAAGTGGTTTAATCGTTACTTTCCATAAATAGTACAGACATATGCATATTCAGGATAAAGCTGCTGTACCTTCCCAGGACATGACAATGTCATTTCTGGTCAAGCACCTAACCTCTACGTGTCCTCGGTGAGTAATCTGAACTAAAGACAAGGCCTTTCGTGGTTTGTGTGGAGATATGAGTGGATTATTTCATTTCTAATTTACTCACTCATTTTCAAGCTGTAACTATAGGTCCATTCCAATCTTTTCACCGACCAGAGAGACTGGTAGCAAAAAAAAAAGAGGCACAAAAAATTTATAAGGTCATTTGAAGTGCGCAGTCTGCATCGTCAATTTGAGTGCAACAAGTAGCTATAAGCCCGGTACATTATTACATCGGTCTCCTTTGAACTGTTGAAATGTTACAGGAACAAATGGACAAGTAAAAGTATTCATGTCTGAGGGCGTGCACTCCTAAGAAAACCAAATCTGAAAGATGATATTTCAAGTTACACTATGATTGGTGAGAATATAGTAACACGAGTCAACGAGTAGGTTAACAAACCATAAAACTATGAGATCTATATCTGTAAGTACCAGGTTTATATCTCAGTCATGTTACCATCTCACACTGACATTTTTCCTGTCTCCACTCGAATGACCAGACAACAACAATTAAATGCAGGTGGCCACTTCTATTCAGACACTTCCTTACTCGTCACTGCGATCAGCTCCATATGGCACGTCACACCACATAATATCGGCAACTAAAACATGTAGTTCAATAAGACAAGTCTTAGCTAACAAATATCTTATAATGAACTCCTATGGGTAATCCACTGAAATAAATTACTTCCAGTAGTACAGAGTTTGTCACGTTATTAATTGAAAGAAGCTTCACTTTATATTGCACTGTGTGGCGCAGTTGGTTGAGGCACTTCGCTATAGGCCGGAAGGTCGCTGGTTCGATTTTTTCGTTGACACTATGTCCCCGGGGTTGACTCAGCCTGTAATGGAAATGAGCACCAGGAACACTTTATGGAGCGTGCAGGCAGCCGGTGTGTAGGGCTGACAGCCTTACTATCTTCACGAGGCAATTGTCTAGAAATTTGGGAGCCTCAGCTTACTGGAATAGATGAGTCTGTAACAGGCTCGAACAAGAATTGTTTTACTTTTTACCTTTCTTAATAATCAAAAATTTCGATTCATTGAGGTTCTCATGGCAGAGAATATGAAGACCGCCAACTTTTTATATGTGACGCAGTGTAGTTTGGTATATATATATAATTTTTGGAGGGTTACTTTGTGCCTGCATCGTTAAGGTCGATGAATAAATCTGCCCTAACAATGGAGGCACAAAGTAACTTTGAAGCGCCGGCACACATCTAGCAAACTACACATCATTTCGTCCGAGAAGATGTGATTTTCAATCAGCATGTTTCCTAAAATTTTTATGAAGAGGAGTATTAAAACACCTAGAAACAGGAAATACGTTGAAAGTTTTCAAAAGTCACCTTCAGAAAATTAAGAACAAATACAGAAAATCATCAGCATCTTTTTCGCTGCATAGTATATGTTGCAGCTGCAGTGTCACGTCTCATTTGCTGACCTTCACCATTTCTTCTTCCTTTGGTCTAGAATAAAAGGCTGGTTATGATATTATTGTATCATCCATTCTTTGCACATATTCTAAATATCTTACTACATTTTTAATATTGTGCACCACGTCTACAATATCCTGTTATTTACCAACTGTGTACGAAAAGATCTGAGTCGATATTTTTCATTCTATCTTATGCTGAAAGAACTTATAATTCCCCTCGACTCTTTATCATATGTGATCCCACCCAGTCCTGTACAGCACTTAAATAATCTTAAATATTTAATTTTTGCTGATTGAATATTCGTTGGGTCATTCTTCTACATTACCCACCCTTTATTCAACTATAAAAATCATGCAACTGACACTGTCCTGTAGATCTTCAGTTGCGGTCCTATTCTCCTTTACATTTCAGTTGTTTTCCTGGAGACAAGCAAATTATTTGAGATCTATGAATTATTATAGTTGTACCACCACTTTTAACAAGTTCTAAAATCACTGCCTAGATTGTTAAAATGTTTTACCTTTTCGAAAGAGTAATTATCACTTATTAGTTTACGTCCCCACGGGAACTTTCTATCGTTTGGCATTTTATTAGAGGTACGATATTCTTTGCTTTCACAGCATGCGTATATATATCATTTACTTCAAAGGCGTTGGGTCTCAATTTAAGGTACACAAATGAGATTTCCGATTATAAGACTTTTGAAATAAATTATATATTTTCTTCCTGGAACATGTTAGACTCACAGTGCACATTATATGGAAACACAGGCCTATGTGTAGAATTGAAAGAAGTTTAAGAAAGAAACTCTTTCATATAAATTCATCCACATTTTGAACCTTATATACATATCTTGCACTAAAAATCCCACAAACACGTTCAAAAACACACTATTCACATCCTTCCAAGCTCATTATTCATAATCATCATATCATTCTTATTTGATGCTGTAACAAATGTCATTAAACAGTAGTCGTTAAATAAACCAAGAACCGATAAAAAGCCTTGTCGAGTCACAAGTATAACTGGATGTGGTGGAATCTAAAGGGAATATACTGAGACCGTCAAGACACGAAAAATCACAGCATAAACAGCTTCATCAACAGTTTCCCTCTAGTAGACGTAGCAGCCGCATAGGCTATCAGTACATCTCCCGCTCTTAAAGACGAGTTTGATCCACATCCTCTCTCATGAAGACCATCTTAATGGTGTCTGTCCCACCTACGTACATGTCTCTTAGGTATCTTCCTTTTATCAAATTTTTCGATTCTATTCGTGTATATATTTCTAAACGCCGAGGATATAACATAACATACCCATCAGAGAGTCCTTCACTAACAGCTCAAAAAATGGTTTGGTGAAGAGTACAAAATATGAATCTGCTCACATTGCAATATTCTTCGGTCTCGAGTAAGTAGTAGTTTTAAGAGGATCTCCTTAATCTCATTACTGACCCTATCTCAGGTCCTAACACTCTCCTCAATATCCTGTACTCGAAACACCCTCAGTCTGACGATTACACTGGGAAACATTAAGCAAAGCTACCCCAAACTAACGGTTTGGATATCTTATTATTTATTTCCGTGTGTGTGGGAAGGAGGGGTTGGAAATTCGGACAGAAGACGTGTTTGGTCGCAAGATGTATGTAGGTAGACGGACTGACTGAGAGACTAGTAGCCAGTATTCTGAAACGAATAACAAACAACAGGCTACCTGGACTTGGCTCATCAAAACTGCAAGAAGAAGGAAGAAGGTGAAAAAGAAAGCAGGGGGTAGGGGGAGGGGGGAAGCAACAAATAAATGTCTGAAGCGATGATCGAAACACGAAGACATACAATAAAACAAAAGATGACCCACCGGATGAATTATAAATGAAGGGGGAGTAGTATGTAAGGTCCCACTCTTTCAGTATTTCGAAAATATGAAAGGCTCGAGCATTTTGAAGTATTCAGTTCAGTCTTTCATCCGTATTAACACAGGGCTGTGTGGAGAGATCTGAGAGGAGGACCAGGGGTGGGTTGGAGGGGATTGAGGTGGGTGTGATTTTGACGTGTGTCCAGAATAGCAGGGCCATATTTGCAAAATGAGCATTTGCTTAACGGCTCTTCAATTGAATACGAATTAAAAATACACTAGAGCCAAGCAGTTAAGGTGAAAGTCATCCCATGGCGCGTCTGTGCAGTCACAGATGGAATTCAGAGGCGTAGATCTGAAACAATAGCAACCTCTGTCCTAGATAGAAGTGTGTGTTCAGCACCACGCACAGGGAGACTGACCTTGGAAAGACTCGGTACCTCTTGTGTACGACGCTGGGTGGGCTTCGTCCCCATTTCGGTTTTCGATCTCCGGAAGGTCTAGCTCGTAGCCAGTCACTATAACTAACTACGCTATCCCCAAAGGCCTAGTTCCCAAAAATTTGCAAAACTGAATGAAAAGGATCATTAACATATTTAACCCTTTAAACGCCGAGTTAATCCCATCTACCCTTTGCTAGCAGTATTCGGAGTTCACCATATTGTCCACGTTAGCAGGTAAAGGGTTAAACAAATCTCATATCATTACTGGACATAAATCTGAAAGAAAGTTGTTTTTCAGAAACGATAAGCCACTCATCTGTGCAGAAAATCGATGTCTTTTATGTCACCCGGAATTGTGTTATGGTGTTCATTAAGTCTGTCACTGGTCCTAACCCGGGCGAGAAGAATCCACTCCATACCCATACACTCCAGTTTATTAAAACCTGTTTCACCATTGTCCACCCATTTACACCTTTCTTCTGTGTGGCGTGTCTGAATTCCCAAATAATTATTTTTTCGAAATGTGCGAAAGGTTTCATGTCATGTCACGTCATTTCATCTAATTTCAATCTAATAAATTTTTAAATTACTGCGTCTCATACATAGCTCTACAGTAAACCAATAAATACCACACAACTCGGAATCAATACACTGAAAATAAATAACTTGAAACAGGAAGAACAACTTTTTCACCTCTTCTCCAAAGCGTCTGGACTGCCTCAGTGTCCCACTCATCCTCCTGTTAAACTGTTACTGGTTGCTTCTAATTCGAAAATACAGAAACTGGGGTGTGTAACTGAAAATTGCTTTTATCTATGGCCAAATATAAGAATGCGTGGTGCCATGCCTACTATGACCTGCATGGCTTCATGGTATGGAATTCAATAAAGGGAGGGAACAATTGTAACTTTATTTTAACCTCGACTGTGTAAAATAATCGTCTTCGCAAAATTAGAAAACTGAATGCAATAATACAAACAGCCAACTACCACGTAGATGCAACAATAATAGTTTTATTAATAATTTCTATCAGCTCAACATGTTTCGGGTGATAATTTCGCCCATCCTCAGGAGAACTAAACTGTGTTTACAGCTTGTGTTATAATGCACCGACGATGCTGCCTGCAGGCAGCATCGTCGGTGCATTATAACACAAGCTGTAAACACAGTTTAGTTCTCCTGAGGATGGGCGAAATTATCACCCGAAACATGTTGAGCTGATAGAAATTATTAATAAAACTATTATTGTTGCATCTACGTGGTAGTTGGCTGTTTGTATTATTGCATTCAGTTTTCTAATTTTGCGAAGACGATTATTTTACACAGTCGAGGTTAAAATAAAGTTACAATTGTTCCCTCCCTTTATTGAATTCCATACCATGAAGCCATGCAGGTCATAGTAGGCATGGCACCACGCATTCTTATATTTGGCCATAGATAAAAGCAATTTTCAGTTACACACCCCAGTTTCTGTATTTTCGAATTAGAAGCAACCAGTAACAGTTTAACAGGAGGATGAGTGGGACACTGAGGCAGTCCAGACGCTTTGGAGAAGAGGTGAAAAAGTTGTTCTTCCTGTTTCAAGTTATTTATTTTCAGTGTATTGATTCCGAGTTGTGTGGTATTTATTGGTTTACTGTAGAGCTATGTATGAGACGCAGTAATTTAAAAATTTATTAGATTGAAATTAGATGAAATGACGTGACATGACATGAAACCTTTCGCACATTTCGAAAAAATAATTATTTGGGAATTCAGACACGCCACACAGAAGAAAGGTGTAAATGGGTGGACAATGGTGAAACAGGTTTTAATAAACTGGAGTGTATGGGTATGGAGTGGATTCTTCTCGCCCGGGTTAGGACCAGTGACAGACTTAATGAACACCATAACACAATTCCGGGTGACATAAAAGACATCGATTTTCTGCACAGATGAGTGGCTTATCGTTTCTGAAAAACAACTTTCTTTCAGATTTATGTCCAGTAATGATATGAGATTTGTTTAACCCTTTACCTGCTAACGTGGACAATATGGTGAACTCCGAATACTGCTAGCAAAGGGTAGATGGGATTAACTCGGCGTTTAAAGGGTTAAATATGTTAATGATCCTTTTCATTCAGTTTTGCAAATTTTTGGGAACTAGGCCTTTGGGGATAGCGTAGTTAGTTATAGTGACTGGCTACGAGCTAGACCTTCCGGAGATCGAAAACCGAAATGGGGACGAAGCCCACCCAGCGTCGTACACAAGAGGTACCGAGTCTTTCCAAGGTCAGTCTCCCTGTGCGTGGTGCTGAACACACACTTCTATCTAGGACAGAGGTTGCTATTGTTTCAGATCTACGCCTCTGAATTCCATCTGTGACTGCACAGACGCGCCATGGGATGACTTTCACCTTAACTGCTTGGCTCTAGTGTATTTTTAATTCGTATTCAATTGAAGAGCCGTTAAGCAAATGCTCATTTTGCAAATATGGCCCTGCTATTCTGGACACACGTCAAAATCACACCCACCTCAATCCCCTCCAACCCACCCCTGGTCCTCCTCTCAGATCTCTCCACACAGCCCTGTGTTAATACGGATGAAAGACTGAACTGAATACTTCAAAATGCTCGAGCCTTTCATATTTTCGAAATACTGAAAGAGTGGGACCTTACATACTACTCCCCCTTCATTTATAATTCATCCGGTGGGTCATCTTTTGTTTTATTGTATGTCTTCGTGTTTCGATCATCGCTTCAGACATTTATTTGTTGCTTCCCCCCTCCCCCTACCCCCTGCTTTCTTTTTCACCTTCTTCCTTCTTCTTGCAGTTTTGATGAGCCAAGTCCAGGTAGCCTGTTGTTTGTTATTCGTTTCAGAATACTGGCTACTAGTCTCTCAGTCAGTCCGTCTACCTACATACATCTTGCGACCAAACACGTCTTCTGTCCGAATTTCCAACCCCTCCTTCCCACACACACGGAAATAAATAATAAGATATCCAAACCGTTAGTTTGGGGTAGCTTTGCTTAATGTTTCCCAGTGTAATCGTCAGACTGAGGGTGTTTCGAGTACAGGATATTGAGGAGAGTGTTAGGACCTGAGATAGGGTCAGTAATGAGATTAAGGAGATCCTCTTAAAACTACTACTTACTCGAGACCGAAGAATATTGCAATGTGAGCAGATTCATATTTTGTACTCTTCACCAAACCATTTTTTGAGCTGTTAGTGAAGGACTCTCTGATGGGTATGTTATGTTATATCCTCGGCGTTTAGAAATATATACACGAATAGAATCGAAAAATTTGATAAAAGGAAGATACCTAAGAGACATGTACGTAGGTGGGACAGACACCATTAAGATGGTCTTCATGAGAGAGGATGTGGATCAAACTCGTCTTTAAGAGCGGGAGATGTACTGATAGCCTATGCGGCTGCTACGTCTACTAGAGGGAAACTGTTGATGAAGCTGTTTATGCTGTGATTTTTCGTGTCTTGACGGTCTCAGTATATTCCCTTTAGATTCCACCACATCCAGTTATACTTGTGACTCGACAAGGCTTTTTATCGGTTCTTGGTTTATTTAACGACTACTGTTTAATGACATTTGTTACAGCATCAAATAAGAATGATATGATGATTATGAATAATGAGCTTGGAAGGATGTGAATAGTGTGTTTTTGAACGTGTTTGTGGGATTTTTAGTGCAAGATATGTATATAAGGTTCAAAATGTGGATGAATTTATATGAAAGAGTTTCTTTCTTAAACTTCTTTCAATTCTACACATAGGCCTGTGTTTCCATATAATGTGCACTGTGAGTCTAACATGTTCCAGGAAGAAAATATATAATTTATTTCAAAAGTCTTATAATCGGAAATCTCATTTGTGTACCTTAAATTGAGACCCAACGCCTTTGAAGTAAATGATATATATACGCATGCTGTGAAAGCAAAGAATATCGTACCTCTAATAAAATGCCAAACGATAGAAAGTTCCCGTGGGGACGTAAACTAATAAGTGATAATTACTCTTTCGAAAAGGTAAAACATTTTAACAATCTAGGCAGTGATTTTAGAACTTGTTAAAAGTGGTGGTACAACTATAATAATTCATAGATCTCAAATAATTTGCTTGTCTCCAGGAAAACAACTGAAATGTAAAGGAGAATAGGACCGCAACTGAAGATCTACAGGACAGTGTCAGTTGCATGATTTTTATAGTTGAATAAAGGGTGGGTAATGTAGAAGAATGACCCAACGAATATTCAATCAGCAAAAATTAAATATTTAAGATTATTTAAGTGCTGTACAGGACTGGGTGGGATCACATATGATAAAGAGTCGAGGGGAATTATAAGTTCTTTCAGCATAAGATAGAATGAAAAATATCGACTCAGATCTTTTCGTACACAGTTGGTAAATAACAGGATATTGTAGACGTGGTGCACAATATTAAAAATGTAGTAAGATATTTAGAATATGTGCAAAGAATGGATGATACAATAATATCATAACCAGCCTTTTATTCTAGACCAAAGGAAGAAGAAATGGTGAAGGTCAGCAAATGAGACGTGACACTGCAGCTGCAACATATACTATGCAGCGAAAAAGATGCTGATGATTTTCTGTATTTGTTCTTAATTTTCTGAAGGTGACTTTTGAAAACTTTCAACGTATTTCCTGTTTCTAGGTGTTTTAATACTCCTCTTCATAAAAATTTTAGGAAACATGCTGATTGAAAATCACATCTTCTCGGACGAAATGATGTGTAGTTTGCTAGATGTGTGCCGGCGCTTCAAAGTTACTTTGTGCCTCCATTGTTAGGGCAGATTTATTCATCGACCTTAACGATGCAGGCACAAAGTAACCCTCCAAAAATTATATATATATACCAAACTACACTGCGTCACATATAAAAAGTTGGCGGTCTTCATATTCTCTGCCATGAGAACCTCAATGAATCGAAATTTTTGATTATTAAGAAAGGTAAAAAGTAAAACAATTCTTGTTCGAGCCTGTTACAGACTCATCTATTCCAGTAAGCTGAGGCTCCCAAATTTCTAGACAATTGCCTCGTGAAGATAGTAAGGCTGTCAGCCCTACACACCGGCTGCCTGCACGCTCCATAAAGTGTTCCTGGTGCTCATTTCCATTACAGGCTGAGTCAACCCCGGGGACATAGTGTCAACGAAAAAATCGAACCAGCGACCTTCCGGCCTATAGCGAAGTGCCTCAACCAACTGCGCCACACAGTGCAATATAAAGTGAAGCTTCTTTCAATTAATAACGTGACAAACTCTGTACTACTGGAAGTAATTTATTTCAGTGGATTACCCATAGGAGTTCATTATAAGATATTTGTTAGCTAAGACTTGTCTTATTGAACTACATGTTTTAGTTGCCGATATTATGTGGTGTGACGTGCCATATGGAGCTGATCGCAGTGACGAGTAAGGAAGTGTCTGAATAGAAGTGGCCACCTGCATTTAATTGTTGTTGTCTGGTCATTCGAGTGGAGACAGGAAAAATGTCAGTGTGAGATGGTAACATGACTGAGATATAAACCTGGTACTTACAGATATAGATCTCATAGTTTTATGGTTTGTTAACCTACTCGTTGACTCGTGTTACTATATTCTCACCAATCATAGTGTAACTTGAAATATCATCTTTCAGATTTGGTTTTCTTAGGAGTGCACGCCCTCAGACATGAATACTTTTACTTGTCCATTTGTTCCTGTAACATTTCAACAGTTCAAAGGAGACCGATGTAATAATGTACCGGGCTTATAGCTACTTGTTGCACTCAAATTGACGATGCAGACTGCGCACTTCAAATGACCTTATAAATTTTTTGTGCCTCTTTTTTTTTTGCTACCAGTCTCTCTGGTCGGTGAAAAGATTGGAATGGACCTATAGTTACAGCTTGAAAATGAGTGAGTAAATTAGAAATGAAATAATCCACTCATATCTCCACACAAACCACGAAAGGCCTTGTCTTTAGTTCAGATTACTCACCGAGGACACGTAGAGGTTAGGTGCTTGACCAGAAATGACATTGTCATGTCCTGGGAAGGTACAGCAGCTTTATCCTGAATATGCATATGTCTGTACTATTTATGGAAAGTAACGATTAAACCACTTTTTAACCGAGTACTCTGCCATTTTATTAAAAGTCTTTGCATCAGGAAACGTCTTGCGCCAGATCTCGGCGATGAGTTTCATTACGGATTCCTAGAGGGTGGAGGCAGAAGGGAAGGCAATACCGACACAGTGACGTACTTGTACGACAGCAATTGCTGAGTATGACTGAGTCTCACAGCAATAACTTCCAGATAATTTGGTCGAATTTTGCTGAGGTTGGCTGGCATGCTACGCCACTGTGTTAGGTATTCCAACAGCATGGTTCGTATGATCATTGAAAAAATTAACACGACTTGAACACAAGGACCATTAACTGCTAAGAAACCTCTGTATAAAATCCAGTTATTTCTTTCATTTACAAACACAAACATGAGACTGATGTGTTTATGAAAATCATTTGCAACGTGAAAGGTATAAAAATATACCTAAAATTCAGAGTTCTGAGGACCATACGCAGACCTGATTAACCTTGCAGGTGGTGTGCCAACTTCGGAAAAATATAGTACGCATGAAGGCAAAATGAATTTCAATACCAAGAATGAAGAACGAATAAGTATGACACAATTATGTGTAAAATTTCGCCTGTACATTTTTCTATAATCATGTGTCACAACACTATAAAGATAGTAATAGAAAATATTTATTGAACGGTGCAATTCACAACCTAGGCTAAGGCAGCCCTTTCAGCACTTTTTTTTTAACGAAATCAGATAATAATGCGATGTACTGTACGTATCCATTAGTAAGAAACTCGCAAGCTTTAAAAGTTGATTCGATCTTCTATCTCGGCTTTTGCGGCAAAAATGCAGACTTTTCTCGTTTCATACGTCTCCACGGGCAAGAGAAAATTCTGTGACGCGGGCAACATGTTACTCGTGAGCGGAACTGTTTTAGCGTATGGTAGTGACCACTTTACTTGACAGCTGAGCTTTCTGACGCTTTAACAACTGTAGTCACTCCGGCGTGGTCACTGCTAGGAACACCTTCGAATTGTCATCCAGCTTCTTCTCTGCTGGTAACACATTTATATCTTGTTATTGTGGACATTTCTGAAATGGATGGTAAAAGCTTGGGGTGCGTCTGCAGTGCTTCTCCTCTTAGCAGTTTGGCTTTTTACAACAGCCGCAACAACTGGAAACTAATCCGGTCACTTTTAGAACAAAGCATTTCTTAGTTCTTGGTAGTTATGCCGTAGTCGGTAAACGCCTGTGATGATAGTAAAGCAAAAGTGGTGAAGACTTTTCTGCCCTATGCCAAATATATACAGGGTGTCCCAGGAGGAATGTGCCAGAATTCGGGACGGTGTTCCTTATATTAAAGTATACCGATATAACCCAAAACACCTATGTCCAAAGTTGAACGGTTACGGAGATAATGGCCAGAGAAGTTTGAAACTTTGACAGCTGTTACACACTCATTGATTACCAAATACATATT
>Ga0123352_10013673_pt1 | contig 12886 bp, 5 predicted proteins | sample TergutLab28metaG_FD_89700 | JGI IMG/M metagenome (GOLD analysis project Ga0123352, IMG submission 89700) | Labiotermes labralis P1 segment gut microbial communities from Petit-Saut dam, French Guiana - Lab288 P1 | ecosystem: Host-associated > Arthropoda: Insects > Digestive system > Gut ... | reverse complement strand
TTTGTGTGTTTGTGTGTGTGTGTGAGTGTGTGTGAATGTGTGTGTGGTTTTGTGTGTTTGTGTTGTTGTGTATATGTGTTGTTGTGTGTGAGTGGTTGTGTTTGTCTTGTTTTGTGTGTGTGTGTGTGTGTGTGTGTGTGTGTCGTCCACAAGCACGCTACAAGCTCTACATAACAAGCTTGGTTTAATAACCAGGTGAATTTTATCACGCTAATTAATTTAACTGTCAGTCACACAGCAGCCCTTCAGTTGCTCTGTGACTTCATTAGGCGCGAAGCTAAGTAGCGAAAAGCGCCTGTTAGCTTCGTTGATTACACACTGGGCTCCCGTTGGAAGGATTTACAAGAACGTTAACAGTGTGGATTGCATTAGAATCTCTTTGGGAGTTTCAAGTTTGTTTTAAATCAGATAAAAACTTCGGACAAACCGTACGTGCTGTCTACAGTGCATTTTGTGGTGCTGACAGCGAAATTTTTAGCTGAACACTAAAAATAGAACTCATTGTTACCTTTCCGTGACTACAGTTCTTACCAGAATGAGCCATAATTATATCTTTTTTGTTAACCGAAATGTGACACTTTGTACAATATAATGATAATACGGCATTAGATGTGTAATGAGGAATGGCATAGGATATATGTCCAGGGTGCTGCGTGGTGCTCGTTTAAGCCAATATCCTGGATTTTTAGTTGTGGATATGGGGACAACGGTGACACGCCAGTTACCGGACTGCGTTTGAAGTTCCGAATCTGGTACCTTCTGTGCACGTAACACGCCCTAACAGGAACACGTTGCTGGTATTTTGTCGGACGGTGAACGTCTCCGGCTAGACGCTGTTTCTTATATTACTTGATCAGCTGTCATGCCCCGTGCAACATCATTCTGAGGTCAGTATTAATAACAAATGTGTCACTTTATGTCCGTTATTAGGTCTGATAAATGAAGCACAGAAAGCACCGTGACGACAGCGGACAAGCCGTTCAACCTTACCTTTTCACTGGATCACAGACTATCACGATGTCTCTTAACCGAAGCACTGCTTTGTTCAAACAGACCAGCAGCGATTTATACGATGTGGATTGCTTGTAGGAAGTTGCGCAACCAGTTCTGACGAGGGCGCTGTTAAATTTCTCTAATGGTCACCAAACATTATAGTGCCTGACCTATTACGTTATCGTACCCCGATTGTTGTTAATTGATTGACATCGATCATGTTTCTTAGATCGTTTTGAACTGTTTGAAAATTAAGTTTTTCTTTAAGTTCACCGTCTTTACACGAATGATCGTCTCAGCACTCCCACACACCAGAACCAGTGCAGCCACAACTGCAGTATAAACCTTCGATCCGCAGGTGAAACTATACAACATTTTAAATGTTTTATGTGATTGTCACTTAATCCGAATAACTACTTTTAAGTAGATGCAAAGACAATGTAAACCAATGGGATCCCATAGGTAAGGTGAACATTTGTACCTTAATTGATACTAATGTTATGTAAGCCTGATGATGGCCAAGTACGGCCGAAACATGTAGCTTGTTTAACTAAACATTAGCCAACAATATATGTTGTGTAAAGACGGTGGACTTAATGAAAAACTTGGTGTATATACAAAAAAAACGGGATGAAAACAATTCGATTTAGAGTTGTTTGATAACTTCCCGGCTGTTGTATTTAAGACTTGCCAACATTCAAAATGTCCCCAAGTGAGGTTACTGCTCTTCTCACAGGTAATACTGATGTTAGTGTTGCTGTCTTTCCGCCACCAGACAGGCTGGTTATACTTAGGCATTTCCTCCAGAATAGATGAAACGGTCCGTGATAAGTGGGTCCTTGTCACCACGACATGGCGCGTCTTCAGGTTGCGGATGGAGGAACGGCCTCCATTATAGAGGATAGCCAAGAATATATTGAATAAGCAGTCGTGGACATCCGACAATGGGTGGTACTTCAGCTTGGGGGATGGGCGATGTGCTAACAACTCCTCACAGTAAGAACGTACACTGTTACGGAATGTTTACAACAGTCGCGGACCTGGACTGAAAGTCTGGTACGACCTGAGGCACGGAAACGGGACATCTTGAGGAAGTAGGATGTTGGGGCATGGACTGGGTCGAGCTGGCTCAGGTTAGGGAGAAATGGCGGGCACTTGTGAATGTGGCAATGAACCTACGGGTTCCGTAAAAGTTTGGAGAATTTCTTGCTTAGCTGAGGACATGTTAGCTTCACAAGGAGGACTTGGTTCCATGGAGTAATTAAGTAAGTAAGTTTAAATGAAACGGTTGTACCGCTGTGACTCGGTCCTCAGAGCCTCATTTGTAAGAGGAGGTTTCACCCTGGGCACGTGAGGTAGAGATTGGTGTAGGAGAGGTTACAGTCTGCACGGCTACCCTACATATCAGAATGAACAAATACTGCTGCTAAGTGTCAATATTTCTCCAGGCAACGGGAATTATTACCAGAACATTAAAACCCTCTCAAGTCCAAAAACACACTAGACTGAAAATAAGTAACACTATGTTAATATGTGCTTTATTGTACAGGTTTTTGGGCAATTAGAGAGCAGGATAATTACAGGACAACTGGAGCGGAAATGAAATTTGTGAGTAGAGCAGCAAAATACTCGTGGAAAGATTACGAAACTAGTGAAGGATTTTATCATGGATAAAACAAGTTCGACAAATAGACAGAGACGGAGACTGCCACATTCAATTATGAAATATCAACCACGTGTGAAACAAAGACGAGGACGACGGCTGTAAAGACATCTGTATTGTTACTGCGGCCGGAACCGGCCAGGAGGCCTGAAACCCTACAAGCTGAGTAATGGCAAACCAAGAGATAACATGAAGGAGACTACTGGATACAGGGAACTTCATATTGATGTATCGTGGTAATGAAAATAACAATTTGAAACTAGTTTTCTACTTAATAGGAAGTGTACAGTGTAAACATGACATGAAGTTTAACACAACAACCATAAACATGACATGAAGGTTAACACAACTACCATAAACATGACATGAAGGTCAACACAACTACCATAAACATGACATGACGGTTAACACAATTACCATAAACATGACATGAAGGTTAACACAACTACCATAAACATGACATGAAGGTTGACACAACTGCCATAAACATGATATGAAGGTTAATACAACTACCATAAACACTCATAATCAGCAAGTACAAATCCCAGAGGTTATCAATTCAGACATGTGCGGTAGTGAAGAAATATCATTACAGATTTCCCAGGACAAGAACAACCTCGACCGACCATAAAGAAGAAACCAGTAAAGAGGAACGAAGATTTTTTACGGAATTATCGAAAAAGTCCACTGCAAAGGCGGAGCAAACTGGTCACGTGTTATATATATATATATATATATATATATATAGAATCAGACTACTTTAGGAGAACTGAAACACAAAACTGACAAATGAACTTGCTCCTTACTCGCTCAGTAACCACACCCGCACTTTATATGCATAACCGAACAACTTTTATGGAACAGAAGCTTTTATTAAATAATCACGAATTATTTAATCGGAATTGAGTAAATTGACTTAAGAAGTGTTTCAGCTTGCCGTATTTTACGATGTTTTGATACTTTAATATTTAACACCATCTGTAATAATTGATTGCATTCAAGTGGCTTGTGACTTTAGCATAAGAACAGCTCCCTGATGAAGACAGTTTGATGTGGAAACATGTTGCAGTTATAAGCAACAAATACTTTGTGCGTTTGTTGGCTCGACGTAATAGAAATGTTTTACAGAAATCTATATCTACTGTACATACAGTACATATATATATATACACTGTACATACAGTACACACATATTCGACTGGTCCGCTAGTGGTATAGTCATACTGTATGTACGATGAGGCTGTAAATCCGCTAAATCCTAGGAAAGACACTCTTTTATATGGGAATTTTGTTTTCGATTTGCGTGGTTGCCTTTTGCGCGTGTCGCACAACCAAACCTGCCTGTATTTCGGTCACGCAGGTGGATGTGAGCCTGAGTCATTGTCTTGTTCATTGCGCAAACCGAGGATTCTTTTAAGGACGTGAGGCTGTATCGTTAGAGGGAGCAGTTCCTGACCCTGTGAAGTGCTGTGTCGGGAACCGTCCACCCACTGACACAGGGTCACGTCCAACAAGACTTGAATCCTCAGCGACACCGCTGTGATAACCTGAAATCTTACAACATGAAGCACAGTGTTGTGATTACTGGATAGTCCGGCATTTCAAATAACTGGCTTCTTTTATTATTTGTTCAAAGAACTGAGTATTGTTAGTAGAAGGGCATTGCAATGTACACTGCTGAATGTTGTCATCCTAATGACAGTATGAATATCGCAGTAGTGCTCAATGAACACAGGTGGTCCAGCTGCAGCACTACAGTGATTCTGACATGTAAACCATACCCATATGATATTTTGAAATTAGGTCTACTTGCTGCCTCACGGATTTAATCATTTGCAGTGTTGTTTACGTATCTGAAATCTACCAGCAGAGATGCTGGTGACTATCCTGCGATTCACGGTCTTTTGGTAGATGATGTCAAAGTTCAGACGGCTTTCACTCGTGCGTGTTTTGTCCTACCATAATCACTGACTGTGACAGATAGCGCTGCTTCTCAAGTCACTGTGCCACACGTGTACTGTACACGTGTTGAAGCAGTTGCGGCAGACGCTGGAACAGAAAACTAAGCAGGAAGGGGCTTGTGTGGAAGACGGGGAGGGGCTTTGTTGGGGGGGGGACTAATAAAATGAGACTGTTAGAAAGACGCCGGTTGACAGCAAGACACGAGCTGTCTGTGTGTATGGAACATGTGCTAACTGAAGCTCATGCTGGACTTGCAATCCTTCGTTGTTATTAAATTCCCTGAGGATGGCACCTTGGTGTCGAAACATGTAGGAGTTGGCACTTAATATCAATTTTATTGTATGACTGTTTTATTGTACCTTACTTAGTGCGTTTCTTTACTTAACACACTGAATGATGTTAGCGTCTTACAACGTCCTATTTTGAAACAGATGTATCAGCCCGCTCGGCTATATTCCGTTCTTTAACCCCTTCGTGACGTAATTTGTTAAAAAAAAACAATGTGTACGGTGGCTTATTAAAATGGCGCCCGCAGAATACACATAATTTGTGGAATCTTACTGCTGAGTGGTCCGAGAGGTTCGCATCCTCGCCTGATCACTCGCAAGGTTACACCAGCTGGTGAAGATTATTACAGTTTCAACACGACCAATATACAGTGTCCTCTTGTGCTGCTTTCTAAAATCCAGAACGTGACGTGTCGCCCTCTGTTAACTGCGTCGGTATGGCATTGTTGATGCTGCGTCCTTGTTATGCTCTTCGAATTCACTTCCTTGTCACGCAGGTTTAACTGCATTTCCCGCTGGCATTTTCCGTTTCGCAACAGACCTGGCATTTCCTGAACTGTACAACGTTAAACAGACTGACGCGCAACAAAGGGACCTTGGGTAGCAAGGAGACAAGCAGTCGGTACTGAGACAGTTATTAAACGATGATTCATCTAATTGAATGTTGCAGTCATGTAACAGCGATTATTTGTAATAGCATACCGAGGGTATGCAGTCTTGAAGCACGCATGGCGATAATTCAGTACAGCAGCATCAACGAACACGTTGAATGACTAGCTATATATATGACACAGCTGCTGTGCCAAGTAGCAGATATTTAATAAACCTAGCTATCTTTATGGAAACATCCCGTTGTGCTCATCACTAAACAAAACATACTTATTCAGACTCACACAACGCAGGATCATTGCAATTCGAACTGTTGCCTTTAAATGTGTGCCGCATGTTTCTGCCTGAATTTAGGATCCTCAGGCATGTCAATACAAAAACCATACAAAGGAAAATACATTAAAAATATAAGGAGGCACCGCCACCCCCTTAAACTGTGTTCTGGCCCATAATTAAATAACCGGGTTAAAAGGAGGATTTTATAAAAGATTACGGCACATTGAGACCGCGACGAATTTTGATACTTAGTAGAACACAGGAGCACCTAATCAGGCGGAAGTCTTTATATATGCATTTTTTTAAAATTATGCATGTCTTACAGTTTTATATCTTATGTTTTATGTTTTAACATTACAAATATTTTGACTTTAAAATGGGGCCCCTTAGATTTTTATTGTGTCTTCCTTTGTGTGGTTTGTATATTGACATGCGTGAGGATGGGCTAAGTACAGGCCGAAACATGTAGCACACATGTCAGGACAACCAACTTAATTACGAGGGGTGCTGATTAGTCCTTAGCCCGACCAGGAAGGAAACAAGCTACAGCGACCAAACTCGGAATTTATTCAACATACTCCCCACGAAGCTCAATACACTTCTTAGCCCGTTGCTCTAACTTCTGTAAGCCACTCAAAAAAAATCAGATCTTTGTCCGTCCAACCAGGTCTCCGCCAGCAATGACCTCCGCGTGGGACGAAAATGGCGACCTTTCAATTGTTTTTTCAGTCCAGGGAACAGGTGGTAGTCCGACGGGGCCAGACTCGGAGAATAGGGTGGGTGATCAAGACATTGGAAGACCAGGTAGGCCAGTTTCTTCTGGGTTGCAAGTGCCCGGTGAGCCGGGGCATTGTCGTGCAAGAACAAGACCCCCTTAGTGAACTTCCCGCGGCGTTTTTCCTTCAAAATGTCATTCAGTTGCACCAGCAGAAAAAAGTAATACTCCGCGTTGATAGTTTGGCCTTTTGGAAAATAATCAATGAGGAGATGCCGTCTTGATCCCAAAAAATAGAGGCGAGAAATTTCCAGCTGATTTTTGCACTGGGAATATTTTGGGGCGGGTGAGCCGCTATGCCGCCACACCACTGATTTGTTGCTTTGCCTCCGGGTCACAGTGATATAAACAGGTTTCGTCCATGGTCACTAATCGTGACAGGAAATCATTTGGATCGCGCCGAAAAAATTCCAAAATTTGCTCAGGCGACTGGCACCGTTGACGTTTTTGATCAGCGTTCAGGCATTTCGGGACCCACTTCGCGGAGAGCTTACGTGTGTGCAAATCTTCATGAATGATGGACCCAACCCACTCAAGGTTAATGCCCAGCTGCTTAGCTACTGATTTAGCCGAAATCCGATGGTCTTCCAAGATTAGTTCGTGAATTTGATGAATAATCTGCGGGGTGGTCACTGTTTTGGGTTTTCAGGACGAGGCGCATCACTGGTGGAAAAATCACTACGTTTAAACCGGTTCACCCAGTTTTTGACGGTGGCATACGATGGTGCATATTTCCCTAATGTTTCTGTCAGAGTGGCGTGAATTTCCTTTTGGCGCCTTGCCTTGCAGGAAAAAAAAACTTGATGAGAGCTCGCGTCTCTATGTTGTTGAAATCTCGCGCGTCGACTGACGTACTTCCTTTCGGCCTCTGTAACAAGAAAAGACTTCCAATTCTTCACATGAACAGACCCCCTCTTTCTAACGTCACTATGGATGCCGTCCTAAAACATTGGGAAGTAGGTCGGGCTAAGGACTTATCAGCACCCCCTCGTACAAAAGACTTGTTTTGTGTTAGATTGACTAAAAGTGGTATGTTTAATAAGCCTAGTGAATTTAAATTGAGTATGACGTCATAAAATACACACTGTAAACAACACTTATCAACACTTGGCAACATTTAGCAACATGCAGCTGAAATTGCAGCAGACGGGAGAGGGTAAAGGCGAAAGTCCAGCGCCTTTAAACTGGGCCCATTCAGCTAAGGGAGCACACCCCTACAGAAAAGCATGCAGGTCTAGAGGCATCAAGACGACAACCCTACCACTAGACTCACCCTGCGACGGGCCGGTAACCTATCCAGGGGACATCAAAACACTCATAAAATCCTTAAAAGGAAAAAACGGACCGAAGGAACATAGGACGATCGAGGAAGAGACGGAGGGACCAACTTCATTTTGAGGATTAAGGAACAGGAAACACGCCTAAACCTTCATTATGATGATGATGATGATGCTGCTGATGATGATGACGTGTTTGTAAGTTACCGACGTTCATTTATTACACTGATGACGCAGATTATGCAAAGATGTAATACCACAATTATATTATGTAACGCGACTATTCGTACAGAAACCTGTAACAGATTTCGCAACAGTCAGTGTCGCGACACTGATCGTGAGCCAGTCAAGGATGGCAGCCTGTCTGCCCAGTTTGCAACACGATTCTGCTAATATTGCGTGTCGCAGTATGTTTTTTGTTGTTCTGATACTTCCATGCAATACACATAGCAGTGCACGTTGTAATTTTGTGGCAGGTTCTTGCTGCTTTTATTTGAACTCTCCGATCCATGTGTTGGGTGTTGCGGCATGCTGTGGCACGTCGTGGCGTGTTGTGGCATGTTGTGGCGTGTTGTGGCTTGTTGTGGAATGTTGGACATGTGGCATGTTGTGACATCCTGTGACATGTTGTGATATGCTGTGGCATGCTGTAACATGTGGCATGCTACAGACCGTATGCTTCACTTGTGGACTCTGTTCTCATTAATCCGTAATCCATTTTAACGTATAGGATTCGGAAAATTTCTTGACTAGATGAGCAACTAGTAACTTTCCAAGAAAGGATCTGCTCCTTGAGGTATTTAGTTGGTTGCTTGGTTGTACATACGCAAGTACGTAACATGATTGAGTGAATGTATGTATGTATGTATGTATGTATGTATGTATGTATGTATGTATTATGTGTGTATGTATGTGTGTGTGTGTGTGTGTGTGTGTATGTATGTGTGTGTGTGTATGTGTGTATGTATCTGTGTATGTGTGTATATGTGTATATATGTATGTGTATGTATGTTTATGTATGTGTATGTGTGTGAATGCACACATGTAGACCAACAAACTTGTTCCCATCAACTTGATCTCTGCCTACCTGCGACAAACAAATTTTTGTTCTTCGTGTCCATTTTCCCTTCTTGCCCCAAACAGAAGGCTCCACACCTGCGCTTCAAGTCGCGTGATGTTTTCTGTGGACCGGACCGGACCGGACCGGATCGGACTGGACCCTCAGTAAGCGAGTGGTGTGCTGGCATTTGAAAGGCATAATGGCGTATTTGGGACCTGTATTTTCACTATACAAGTAGTGACTGGGCTACGATATGCAGAATTCCGTGTTCAAACCCCGACTGTGACGAGAGATTTTTCTGTCCCCCTTGGCGTTCTAACCGACTGTGGGGTCCACGCAGCCCTCTACTCAGTGGATACGGTTGGTAAGGGAACCGAACCGTGAATCGTTGTTAACTGCAATTTTCTGAACACAGCTGATGTATGGCACACATCGTGTCCATCGTGAAGAACACTTTAACCAAGTGTTTGAGAGATTGATGATGATGGTGGTGATGATGATGATGATGATGATGATGACGACGACGCTAGATTTTGTGTAATCAATAAATGAATTTAAATGGTTAGAAAGTAGCAACTATATTAGTGGGCTGTTTGTGCTGCAGCGAGTGGCAAGTAACAGAAATTCTGCAGAACACAACAAAATGTGTTTCAGTTCCAATGGTTTTAGCATGAGGATTGATTAATGGTTCGATTAAGCGACAGCTGGACCACTGTTTTATCTGTCACTCGTCATTACAACATGTGGTCACTTTACACAGAAATACTGTCCACCACCTTGCGGAACGTTCCTCCCGCCGGCGAGCCACCTACCTACTGAGACGTCTGCTTGAAATATCCGGCCTTACATAGGCACGCTAGGACACAACTTGACTACCTGCTCCAGTACGTCATCTCGTGCCTGTCAGTGTCAGAGTCGCCGAAAGTTTCCCCTAAAGCTGGAAAGTCAGTGTTTAGGCACACTTAGGTTATCATGGTGTGTGAGTTCGAACGTGTGGGAACTGACTGCTTATTTGGCTGAGTGGCTGAACAGCTTAAACGTCACTTTGGCAAGGAATCAAACCACAAAGTGACAAGGTTGCAGATTTCAGTCAACAAATTTTTAACGAGTTCTTACCACGTGGCCTGTCTTGCCCATTTTAGCAGCGTATCGCGTTTTGCCTACACACAAAACATTTAACGGTTCTCCAGCTGTTACAAATAGTCACCTTATGCCAATCTTTATCGCCCGGCAATAATCCACGACTGAGATACTTTTATCGATACTTATCGTTTATTTTCAACTTAAACTGATGTCGATTACTGCCACATTGCGCTCCTCCCCGGCTTCTTGCCTGGGCATTTTCTTTCGTACAATAAATCCGGGCTTAAGCTCATTTATCGAGTGCTGCCTTCTGGGTAGAAGCGAGGGCAAGCTCCAATCACTTGAACAGATTTGGTTTACGTTTGGAGCGTCGTGTATCACTTTTATCTTACAGCTACTGACAACATATCAAGCTCCTGTCTCCTTCCTGGTGCGCTAAAGTGGCTACAGACTGAGACACACGTTGCTTAAGTTAGCGTCACTCACAGCTGTACTGTGCAGCTAATCGCACTGCAAACTGTCGCATGTATGCTGCTTCGAATTTCTTTAGTTATTCACCGTATGTGGCAATGTAAGTGAAGACTATAGCTTAATTTGAAGATATTTTGAAGACTTGCATTCCGTTGTATTCTAACAGGCAAACTTCCCTTCACACGATATTACTGTTGTGAAATTACAGAAATTTGACTTGTGAATCAGAAAAAATATTTGGATCCACTTACGGACCATCTTCACGATTTTTACAGAAGGAATTGTACTTGTTATTTGAATGAGATTTCCATCTTAACCGAAGTGCTACTTATTTTCAACCCTTTACAGCCCAGTGGTCACTATATGTACCGCCTGTGGTCACTATATGTACCGCCAGTTTAACATTCAGCAGTTCCACGTTCTGCCCACACAGGTTGTGTATGTGTTTTGTGTGGATCTCAGAACAAACAGCGATTATTTCCCTATACAACATTAACTGACTGGTTTGTATAACTGAGACGGAGAGTGTTTACTGCGCGGTACGGACTGATCCTCTGACTAAAATTAAAGGTAAACTTATCCTTGAATATATTTATTGTACCTCAGGCTACTTGATTTAAACGAAGCGAAGTTACAATTTGCTGCAGCTGGGGACAGAAATTGCATATTAATTTTGAGTACGTTTACTGGAAAGATCAGCAGCGTTAGAACGGAAATGATGTACATTATCTGCCCATGCTGGTGTTTTGCAACGATGCGCAGGGTACAGGCGATGCCAGAAGTTATAATATTGTGACCATGTGGACAGAAAACCTGACTGTGTGTTTTTACACATCTGACGGTAAATTTGCAGGTAAGAAAACTGCAAACCGCAGCGGTGTGACGCTGTGCTGAGCTTTAACTAGAAGTCCGACAGTAAGTATAAATATATGAGTACCTAAATATACAAGGGACAGCAGTGGTGCAGTGGTTAAGGTGCTGTGCTATAAATCGGAATGTAGCTGGTTTGATCCCAGATGGTGTCTTTGAAATTTTTCATGGACATAATCCTTCCGGCCGCACTATGGCCCTGGGGTCGACTCAGCCTCTAACAAAAATGAGTACGTATATTTGAATGTAAAAAATAAAAGTGTGTATACATAGATAAGAAATTGTACCAAATCGTATAAATGCTACAATTGAGACCTGTTAATAAAATGGGGGTTCTTCAAAACAAGTCCTAAATTTGTGCGAAATTTCTTCAAGTTCGGGTGTAAAAAAAAGATTACTTCGATAGCAGAGGAAAGAAATACTGGGTGCCCTGAAAGTCACTTACCCGTTTTATTGAAATGCCCAACTGTGACTGTTTTCACTTGCACCCAGTCTTTTTTTTTTGTGCAAAATTTAGCAAAACTGAGCTAACACGTTGTCACTCTCAGCCCAATGCAAAAGTCGTATCCTGATATTTTTGGGACAGATTTTTTTAACTTAGTTATATGAAATATCTTCTCCAATTTATCTCATTGAAAAATCCAAAGTTTTTGTGTTATATGTCCGTACATAAAGGAATATTTGATACTTACAACAAATGTACATGTATAAATGTGTCCAGTCGCGTATTGATATTATTGCCCCAAACATATTCCTCTCCCTATCTACCTACACTCCACACACCAGTGCCTAGTGTTACCTTCTGCGGTACACAACATCCTTGACACTAATACCTATACTCTGTGTGCACTTAGGAACATTTTTCCAAGTACACATTTCTTACATATATTATATTGTTAGGTTTATATCTACAGCTATGGTATATTTATTACAGGGTGTGAATAAACTAGACTTATCTGATAAATAACATCAACACACCTTGTTGTACTGTATTTTAAAGATAATATAATTTGAGCATAAGGAAGCCTAAATAAAAATCAAGTGCAATATCATGTGGTTTGATTATACAGTTTTGTACATTTGTTTGTATATTGTTTGTATTTTAGCTATAAGGCACTCTGATGATGTCACAGAAGTGACCGGAACATGTTATTGAAGAAAACTAATGTGTGATTGAACGTGTATGTAAGTTTGCATGTTGCTGTTTGTACGGCAAGTATAAAAATGAATTCTTTGTCTCGTCTGCCTGTGAAACCAGAACTCAAAATGTCACTGTCTGGAATAGAACCTAGGACCCAGTATGTATGTCTTAGCTCCTGGATCTCTAAGTATGTCGAATGTTTATGAAGCGTTTAAATTTTCATAATTTATTTCCGGATCCCGAGAAGCTTTTGTCCATATGAATGGTGGGTCTGCTTCAGCAATGACACACAGGGTTTATGTCAAGTGAAGTCGTGGGCCTGCTTCAGCAATGACACAGGGTTTGTGTCAAGTGAAGTCGTGGGCCTGCTTCAGCAATGACACACAGTGTTTGTGTGAAGTGAAGTGGTGGGCCTGCTA
>Ga0123352_10013671_pt1 | contig 12887 bp, 9 predicted proteins | sample TergutLab28metaG_FD_89700 | JGI IMG/M metagenome (GOLD analysis project Ga0123352, IMG submission 89700) | Labiotermes labralis P1 segment gut microbial communities from Petit-Saut dam, French Guiana - Lab288 P1 | ecosystem: Host-associated > Arthropoda: Insects > Digestive system > Gut ... | reverse complement strand
GCGCGCGCTTTGTCTGTGTAGTTCGCGGGCGGACTAAGGTCGCAGAGTTTTGTTATTATATATATATATATATATATATATATATATATATACATGTTGCCAATTGCAACACACAGTGTAAGGCATCTGGGATCACAAATGCGCACAGCCGCATTTAAAAGAAAACTGCACGGTTCTTAGCTTAGTCTGACGATGACTTTATAAGTCGAAACATGTCGCTGTAAACTATGCTATTACATTATATAATTGTGTTGACTGAATTACATAATACAAAGTGGTTGTATTGAATCTTTACACAACGGGATGACTTCGTGGAAATTTAAAGTCTCTTGGCACTTAATCTTTGAAATGAATAGGGCGGGTTTTTTCCGAAACATCAGTTAACTCATTTACTTACTTACTTACTTTCTTACTTACTTACTTACTCCATAGTGCAGAGTCCCTCTTGAGCAGCTAACTGGTTTGCAGCTAGTCAAGAATTTCCCCGCATTTCACGGAACCCGAAGGTTCATTACCGCACTCACAATCGTCCGCCAACTGTCTGTATTCTGGGCCAGCTCAATCCAGTCCATATACCCACATCCCACCTCCTGGAGATCCATCCTAATATTATCTACCCATCTACGCCAATGTCTCCCCTGTGGTCTCTTTCCCTCCGGTTTCCCCACCAAGACCCAACACACCCCCCTCTCCTCACCCATACGCGCCACATGCCCAGCCCATCTCATTCTTCTCTCTATTAATTAAAATATGGACACACACTACAATTTTTAGAAAGATAGTTAGGAAAGCAATCATAAGAGTGGTGAAACGAAAGGAATAGAAGTGTGGCGAAAATCGTCTAAAAGTTCAATGAAGTGAAGTGTGGTGAAGTGTAGTGATGTGAGGTAAAATGGAGCGGAAGGAAATTTAAATGGGTTAAACCAAGTGGGAGGGTAGTGAAGTGCAGTGAAGTGTAGACAGGTAAATTTTAAATGTGAAGAAGTGAAGTGTCGACAATTGTAGTGAAGTGGAGTGAAGTGTAGTGAAGTGGATTAGTCTAAAGAACAGGGTGTCTATCATTATTAGAAGATATATAGATCATATGAAGTTTTACTGCTCCTTTCATATTCTTTTGGTTCTATTTTGTATCATTGTGTATATGGTTGTATGTTTTGTGTGCTTCTATTTAATTTTGTATATTATATATATATATATTTGTTATGTTTATTTGTCTTATTTTTACGTAAATTCCGTTCTAGGCATTGTGTTTCATTGTGTTGTTCTGTGTATTGTTTGTGTGCAAATGTCCGCTCAACTACTGCCACCGGGTGTCAATCCAATTGCAGTTAATGAATATATCATATATCTTCAACGAAAATACATTTCAGAATAAATTACGTCATGTTCAGCAGCTTAACGGTAACAAATCATCGGTCAGCCGGATGAAAGTCTTTTCCCAATTGGAAAAGTCACGCTGAATGTCAAGGTTTTCCCTTAACTTTGGACTATATTCAGTCTTGCCAGTTATTCTTCAAACGAAGAGGGAGACGGAGACACTTCCTTTATAATTTCATATTCCTTTCTATCAATGCTAAAGACCAATAATTCATAAGGCAATTTGTCAGTATTTCCTCTGAGATTCAAACTTAGTTATAGAACTTTGGAAAGAAATTTAATTTTAAAAATATGCTCTATTGATATTGATAATAAATTATTTTTTTCTTTTTTTTTTTTACAAAACGGCACTCATAAATATAAGCGAAACATACCAATTCCTGTAAAGAGTGCTGTTGATCATACAGGAGTCTTTTTGATGTAAGATCCGATCAACCTAACCTCCGTATTCAAATTCCGGTATATTAGACACAAATACCTTGATTATTTACACACAAATCTGTCGATAATATACGTTCATTGAAAATATGCTGAATATTTACTGATCTGATTTCTATCTCGACTCTGATCCAAATTACAATGAGGCCAAAATAATTTCGATTTACGTCGTACGAGAACAAAAATTACAATTAATAATCCAATAATAAATGGGGGAAATACCTTTTAGAATAACAAATTGTTATTAAAATAATTTACTTTATAAGCAGCTTAGTTACTGAGTCATTGTCAGGGGAAGGTAATGTTTGAGAGGGCGCAATTAATTGTTAAATTTATATAATACGATTCTATGGAAGAGAAGAAGTGGGATGTATATCCTGAAAGGATTATATTTAGTCCTTGGCTTTTGTGTTTATAAACGGTAACAATAGAGAGAAAAACAGAATTAATTACAAGGAAATACGCTATGTGAAGAGCCAATAAGACAGTAGAAATGTGACTTTGGTAATCCTGATTTTACTTAAGCCTAAGTCGTACTGGCTCGGTACAAACATTACATGTTGTTCTTAGTAAAACGCGCGGTAAATATTGTAAGGTTTTATGCCTCACGACTTACTTAACAGACGATTAGAATATCTATTCTCAATGCTGTTAACTTCTAAAGAGACACTTGATTTTATGGAAAAGACTGAAGCACTGAGTAATGATAACTTAAGACAAAATTCACTTTCCAAGAAGAACCGAATGTGCTTGTCAGAGGTAATTGAATGGATTTGTATTTAGGAGAAGTGTGTTTCGAATCATGTTTGGCGAAACAACCATTATGGTTAAGGGTCTTCGTAATTTTCCTCCGAAACTCCAAATTAAATTCCAGGACGTTACCTCAATTAGGTCACAAGTTTATCGCTCAAAATCCTCTGCAATTAATTAGCCATCTTTCAATTCTGTGCTACTTAGTGTATGTTACTTGCAAAGTCGTTGAAAAGGTTACGTCAAGAAAGGTGGAGGAAAGGGGTAGTATGTATAGAGGGTGTTTCAGAAGGAATAGTAAATATTTTAAGAGATGGTAGTATGAACTATTCCGAGTTAAATAAGTTCATATAAATATGTGTTTAATTTTCAATAGGTGTGAAGATACAGTTGATTGAATTTGGCGCGTACAGAACAGATATTTGTCTGTGGGGATGGATGAAAAGCGAAGTCTACAAAGAAAAGGTAAACACAAGAGACGAATTGGTCGCTCGCATTATGAATAGTGCTGCCCTCATAAAGCAAGAACGCCAAGACGACCTCAGGAGAGCTACATGTACTGTTGCCAAGAGGGTTGAAAAGTGCATTGAAGTCGATGGTGGGATTTTTGAACACATACTTTGAACTGTTGCAATTTATGAAGATCATTTACATAAACAATAAATGCATTGAATACGTCATTTGTCTTTCCTTCATATCTTTTGTAAGGCTTTTTATGTGTAACATTCAAACTGCTGTATTTCCACACCCATTGAAAATAGGACACATGTTTATATGAACTAATACTCGGAATAGTCCATACTACCATCTCCTAAAATATTTACCATTACTTCTGAAACACCCTGTATATTTCGTGTCATGTACAATATTTGTACCTAATATGTTTGCGAATACCAAGTAGCTTACGCAATGTAAACCAAAAAAATGCGCCTTTTCTCAATCAAAATTGCAATTTTTAATTTTTGGTGTCTTCTTAATATTTCGAAACCGAAGGTTCATCCTCAGGAAGACGGTTGTGTATACACGTGTGATATAGTGTGTTTTACCTAAATCAGTATAAGTAGTCCAGTGGGTAGGTGAATGTGTTCTTTGTAGAAGCGCCATTCAACCAAATATCAATATATCGATAGTACAGGATGTTCTCGAGAAATTCTACGTTAAAGGGCAAGAGTTTCCATTTTAGGCGGGTTCACAAAGTGGTCAAGAAAGTACATATTTAGCCTCGTCATATCTCTCCTTCCGTCCGTCTGTCCGCATGGAAAAAGGAGAATTCATTTCGAAAAAAGAAATTATTCGTGAAAATTCAAAATCCCCCTCCCCCCCAAAAAAAGATATATGATTACGTTTGATTTAATAGGCTTACCTGGCCAGTATTTGCTGTTATAATTATTGCTTTAATTTATAATTAACCCTTGTTTACTGCCGGAAATGTCCGTTGATAAATTATGAAGGAAATATTACGTTTTACAACCTGTATATGGAGTTTTAAATTCTTTATTAAGTGTCAAAATTGTACATTTGGTTGATAGGTCAGATTTGTTTAAAATTATGAAATAACTTGAAATACCAACTTGATGCAACAAGGTAATTTGATTGATGTGTTCTTAGCTCGACATGTTTCGGGCACATACACCCATCATCAGGAGCATTAGATGTTGAGTTGCAGCATATGGTTTTATGCACAGAATTTGATCTACGCAGCGGCTTTCAAGACCACCACCAATCCAAAAACTCTGTGCAGAAAACCGTATGCTGCAACTCAACATCTAGTACTCCTGATGATGTGCGTATGAACCCGAAACATGTCGAGCTAAGATAACATTAATAAAATTACCTTGTTGCATCAAGTTGGTATTTCAAGTTATTTCATGAGGAAGATGCACGGTCAAACAAACCTCAAGTTGTTTAAAATTAGTAATTTAGTCTATGATGGAAGAAAAGTTGTAAGGAGTCTGTATAGCACTTACAGGGACAGAGAGTTTTATAGTGGGTATAGTGAGCTAGCAGGTTCGAAGTTTGTCAGTGTCAAAACTGATAGCTTAGAGAACGTGTTGGAACAATTAACGTTGTGAATTTTGACAACTTTTGGACATCTTAAATCTTGCTAGGAACATTTACAATATTAGGCACGCTTGCACATTAAAAGAAATCAGCAAGACGCGTGAGCGAGTTCGCACGGGTGACGACAATGGAACAAAGTTATATAAACGGGAGCCAATGGAGTTAAAGCATTCAAAATTTTGACTTTGGACCTATAAGGAAGCAGTGAAACTTAACATTTAACCATTCGGGAACAGTAAGAAAATTTAAGGGGAGATGAACTTGAAGATTACGAGTTTTTGAAAACCTAACCTAACCTAACCTAACCTAACCTAACCTAACCTAACCTAACCTAACCTAACCTAACCTAACCTAACCTAACCCAAGTTAACCTAACCTAACCTAACGCAAATGAGAGATTGTTTTATACTCTGGAGGTGACAATTTGTGTAGGTGATACAGAGGCCAGTAGTGCATATAATTTTCAAAGGCACATCCATACATCCAACACATTTGTAAATTCCAACAATAGTGAAATAATATAAATAATATTAATAGTGTCCAGTTATTTATAAAATTACTGTTCCACCACATAGAAAACTTAGATTCCCTGGGAGAAAGGCATGCAAACCGAATGAAGAACTGGGTGGGTTGTAGTTTGAAAGAGTAGTGGGGTGATTCTGAGAAGAGAATACTTATTTACTCGTGGCAAAACATGTCCTGGTACCAAAGTGGCCACTACAGAACCCACACGGACTCACTGGAATCGAACCTTGCCCTGCGAGATTTACAGGTCAGCGAACAGCTGGCAAACCACACGGTCTTACATATCACCTTCGGTTTGTGGTGCGGACTGTGACAGAAGATAGTCTAACTAACTAACCAGGCATAATCGGAAGTAGATATTTCCTTGTACGATATATCGAATTTTGTGATATACTGATTAAGATCGACTGATGAGATATGGAGAAATGTCGTGAAAATGGTGGATAATTAAAGTATTTCCATTTTATGTGTGTTTCGTCTTAGTAAATACGAATCTAAAATCTAAAGATCAAGATATATAGAACAATAATTTTGCCTGTTGTTTTGTATGGGTGTGAAACTTGGTCGCTGAAATTGCGGAAGGAAAGGAAGCTGAGAGTGTCTGAGAACATGGTGTTGAGGAGAATATTTGGACCTAGGAAGGACGAGGTAACGGGGGAGTGGAGGAGATTGCATAACGAGGAGCTAAATGATCTGTACTGCTCACCCAATATTGTGCGGGTGATAAAATGGATAAGAATGAGATGGGCTGGGTATGTAGCGCGTATGGGTGAGGAGAGGGGGGTGTATAGGGTCTTGGTGGTGAAGCCGGAGGGAAGGAGACCACTGGGGGACCTAGGCGTAGATGGGTGGATAATATTAGGATGAATCTCCAGGAGGTGGGATGTGTGTATATGGACTGGATTGGGCTGGCCCAGGATAGAGACAGGTGGCGGACGCTTGTGAGTGCGATAATGAAACTTCGGGTTCAGGTGAACAGGTTGAGAGAAGTCTTCTCTCAATCTGTGCACCGGACGGCCACCTACATAGTGTGATGTTATCAGATGCTGTATATACAATTTTGACCTCCTGATGATGAGCACACAGTGCTCGAAACATGTAGAGGCGTTTAATAACCGTTTTATGAAACAAGATTTTGTGCATCAAGTTGGTTAATTTTTAGGATTATTTAGATAAATGCAATAAATGTATAAAAATAAAGAATTCGTGCATCAAGCTGGTAAAAACGAGAATATACTAGATTATAGTAATATGCTGTCGTCAGTTCAAGTGAATGTTTTGTGTCTCTCTAGCGCCACCCTGAGACACAACCGTTAGGTATTTCCTACCGCACACGCGATCGCTATTCGCTATGCTAGTTTCAGGCGGTTATTCCTTTCTGTCTCACTATATTCAGCTGTTACGCGAGCAGAAAGTCTGCACTGCGCCAGCAGAAGGAAGGATAGGGAACGCGTTATTAAAATTTATCGCCTTAATTTGTCCTAACTTCTACTGATCTCTCTTCCTAGTCACGTGACCAAAAACCGACTGAAGTTAGGAATATAAGGAGCAAAATAGGTGTATTATACCAAGAAGGAAATATAAGAAATGGAAAGACGACAGCGAAGGAGACATAAGAGCAGACAGCCTGATGATAATTTCCCAGCATTTTCAATTCTTTTCAGTTTTCATTTCAATTTCAGAGCTGAATGAGTGGGATGTGGTCTTATTTGATACACCATCTCCATAATGAGGACTTAAGCTGCTCAGAATGTTAGAAGCCAGAGTACAGACGGAGTTAACTTGATGTTGTTTCTCATTAGAAACAACTTCTTGAGGCTAGGATTACTGCAAAACCAGAGGTAAGAGTATTTACTTTCCACCAGCCCACCACCCGAAAATTAGAACGTAGATGGTGAAATCAAAATACGTCACAAGTTCCAGACTGTAAATACTCGTACGGAAATACTAAACCCTGTCTCTCATTCTATTGACTTGCCGATTTGAGAAACGGACAAAGAAGGAAACGCTATGTGATAAAAACTTGAAATAGAAGTCACATACCGGGGTGCTGATAAGTCTTTAGCCCCGATTTCAACAACATCGAGACGCGAGCTCTCATTAAGTTTCTTTTTTTCCTGCAAGGCAAGGCGCCGAATGAAATGAAAACCGAATATGCTTATATTTCGTCGAGGAATGTATATTTAAATGTGTTTACATGCTTTGTGTTTTACCAGTACAAAACGCAAAATCTATACTTCTTACATTACACTTCCATTCAGATGTTACAGAAAACATATATTTGGGAGAAATTCTGACTATTTTGGAAAACTGTAGCCAAATTTCATATCTTACTGTGTTTTGCAACTGCCTAGACATTGAGGTGGCTCTTAATATTTATGTATAAATTAAAATTAACTGCAAATATTAAAGTAAAGGTAAAGGTTACCCCAGAAGAAACCACGAAGGCCCAGAGGGGGAGTAGAAGTATAGCTGGACTCTTTCTTTAACCTCGGTGCTAGATGGGGGTGGGTGGTCAACACCACGCCCCAGCAACTATACCCCCGGGAAAGACAGGGTATCCATTATATGGTAGGCTGGGTGGGCCTCAGGTCCTATCTGTACAGGTGTGGAAAATCTCGTCCTTATCGGGATTCGATCCCCGGAACGTTCAGCCCCTTAGCGAGTCGCTATCCCGACTTACCTCTCCCGGGCCACAAATAAAAATATGTAGATTTATTATAAATTTCACAAAATTCTAATCTCACGTCTAAATATTTTGGACAGTAATATATAATGAGTGGTGTTACACTTCTGGATTTTAGACGGCTGAATGTGAGTGGTGTTACACTTGTGAATTTTAGATGGATGAATGCATGGATTTTCAAGTTTTGCATTAGGATATACTTTACAAGAGATATACTCAAATAGGGAAATATGGTTGACATAACTGTTGTTTCAGAAGAGAGACCTACGACACTGGAACAAAGAAAAGAACGATAAATTTTTGATAAATGTTAGGCACCCGGAAATCGCAATGATGAGAATAATAGGAGGGGGTGCTGATAAGTCCTTAGCCTGACCTAATTCCCGATGTCGTAGGACGGAATCGATAGTGTCGTTGGAAAGAGGGATTTGTTCATGTGCCGAATTGCAAGTCTTTTTTGTTACAGAGGCTGGGAGGAAACGTGTCAGGCGACGCGTGCGATTTCAGCAACATGGAGATGCAAGGTGTCATCAGTTTTTTTATCTTGCAAGGCAAGTGCGGAAGGAAATTCACGCCATTCTGACAGAAACATTAGGGGAACATGCACCATCTTATGCCACAGTCAAAAACTGGATGGTCCAATTTAAACGTGCTGATTTTTCCACATGTGATGCGCCACGTCCTGGACGACCCAAAGCATCTTGTAATTTACAATAAGCTAATTCAATTCTGAAATCTTTCAGGTGTGTGATGCGTTGAGGGACACTTCTCTGCGTGTCGACTTCCAATTCAAAATGAATTAATTTTAAAATCTCGATTATATTACACCCAAAATTAAATCACTGTACATGGCCAAGTTAACTACAGCTGAGGTTTCGTGTTCCTATCGGAAAACCCCCGGCAGTAGGTTGTGGGCCGGGTAGCTCAGTCGGTATAGCGACTGACTACGGGCTGAGCGGTCCGGGATCCAATCCCGGTGGGGACGAGATTTTCCGCCCATCCAGACCGGCCCTGGGGCCCACCCACCCTCCTGTAAAATGGTTACCTAGTCTTTCCTGGGTGTAAAGAGCGGCCGGAGCGTGCTGCTGACCACTACCCCCTTCTAGTACCGCGGTCATGGAAGAATAGAATTATACCTGTACCCACCCTCTGGGCCACACCGGGCCTGTAACGGGAACACTTTACCTTTACCGGCAGTAGGTTATAACCCGTGGACTGGTCTTTTGTGACATATGTTATATAAAGCACTGAATTCTGTAGCAAAGTAATGTCTGAAGCTAGTTTGATCATCTAAAAATTAATTCCCGAAATTAATGCATTTGTTCTTGAAATAAAACAAACTAGATGCATTAATTTCTCAAATGTATTTTTGGAATAAAACTCTGCATGTTTCAGAGAGTTCCTCTGTCCATCATCAGGAGTTTTTCACTGTACACACAGCAATGGTATGTGTCATACAAGTTTGCTGACAGTTTGCGAGCAGGATCCCATCATCAGGAATTTTTCACTGTACACACAGCAATGGTATGTGTCATACAAGTTTGCTGACAGCTTGGGAGCAGGATCAGGACTGAAGTTCCGTCCTGTTCCTGATCGCTTTCCGAAACATGTAGACTTTTATTCCAAAAATAAATTTGAGAAATTAGTGCATATAGTTGGTTTTATTATAAGAATTTATCACGATGCACGGTGACCTGAACGATAAATTTATGTATTCGATTTATAGCAGACACTTCCAAAGTACTGAGAGGATGAAAAACATATAAACTGAAGAAAAATCCTCCCTGTATTTAAGAATAAGAGTACAAGAAATAAGTAAGGGTTTCTATTTTTCTTCACTCTCTTATAACATACATTTAACACAGAGCTGGTATTCACGTGGCAGCGAAGGGGCGGAAGGATGATTCGAAACCCCCTTAACAGGAATACGACTCCTATCTGTAGACCTGTAAAATGTAAAAATTTAAAGTGACTTGTCCCTGTGCAGTTCACTAAGGAAGACTAAATTGCATGTATGCAGCTCCACTACTTTCTAAACGTGACACTAGAAAGGGTCAGTGGACCAATTTCAAACTTTGGTCAATTTATTTCCGAGAAAAAGCCCTGTGTTTCTTTTGTGTAGTTTCCAGGGCCGGTCTAGACACTTTGAAAAACAGGAAAATTTCTTGCCTGTGACAGGAATCGAACGCAATATTCCTCGGTCGTCTAACTCACAGGCTGCTCAGCGAGACACCTCTGTTTTTCATTGGCTTGCAACCAGCGGAAGCTGCTACTTCGGATATTTAAAAAAATCGACGAATCGTAATATTCCGGAGACCAGTGTGGGTTAACACATTGCCAACGGCTCACGCAGAAATGCGTGATTGCTCACCCATAAGTTGTTGACGGGCCCCGCATTTCTGCGTTTTCTTACACGACGTCCAACACGCGCGTTTTCGAGCTGGTCTGACACACTGATCGCTTCAAGGTCATCATCAGCTACATGCAGGATGTTTGGATCTCAAGTTACAAGCAGACAGACCGCTCATGAACCTTATTTTAGAACGATAAACCTGCAAAATGTTATGGGAATGAACATTAAAAGTGTTTAAAAGTCCGGTCACCAGGGGGTATTTAATTAAAAGACCAGCCCCATGGCAATGTGTTAATGATTATGTAAGGATATAGCAGTCGTAACACAACTATATTTTCAAGTGTTTATAAACTTGTCGAGGACCGCGGTATCACAGTGGTTAAGGTGCTGTGTTACAAATCGGAAGGTCGCTGGTTCGATCCCAGCTGGTGTCAGTGGATTTTTCATTGACATAAACCATTCCGATCGCACTATGGCCCTGGGGTCGACTCAGCCTCTAACAGAAATGAGTACCAGGATTATTCCCTGGGGGTAAAGGCGGCCGGTGCATAAGGCTGACAACCTTACCACCATCCTGTGCCATTGTTACGAAATCTGGGAACCTCAACCTCCTGGAAACCTCTGGGCCACTCCAGGCCTGTAATGGGACTGATTTACCTTTTATATAAAGTTATCAACTACATGTTTCGGCCAATGCTGCTGTGGCCATCATCAGGTTGGATTCAATTTATCAGAGAAGCTATATAGATATATTGGTGTAGGTAAGGGGACGAGATCTCGTTTACACAAAGTTGCTGGACTTGTGTGCAGATGACGAAGAACCATGTAAAAGAGATCTCCGGTGAGTAGGGCTGACAACCGTACCACTTTCATGTGTCGATTGTCTTGATATCTGAAATTCCTGGAACCCTCAGGACTTCTCCAGGTCAGTACTGGGATTCTTTTTCATTTTAAAGTGCGGAGTTCAGACTTTAAGGATTCTTACTTTAACTCTGAGCGATGAATTGCTTATGTTACGTGTATCACGGAATTGCCCACCGGTGATCCGTATTTCCGGGTAACCTAGACCACTGCTACACCACTAAAGTTCGGATGATCGAGAGATTCTAGGATATGATTTGCCTTACTGGCACATTCTATCCTATTTTGTAACAATGGACCTGACTGGTATCACAATACAACACAGACATAAAGCTACATGTCTTTGGAAATAATCATAATAATGATAATAATAACAATAACAATAATAATAATAGTAATAAATATGCGTGTGTGTGTGTGTGTGTGTGTCTATACATAAACGGTGGAATAATCATAATGTAAACCGTTCCATACATATGTGTTTACGGCTATAAAGTTCACAGTTTCACACTATATATCACCTAAACGCTTTGAGGTTGATACTGAGTATAGATATTTATTAAAAAACCAACTAGATAAACTAATTACTCAAATTTTTTTTTGGAATAAAACTCTACATGTTTCGCACAGTTCCTCTGTCAATCATCAGTAGATTTTCACTGTACACACAGCAACGGTATATGTCATACAGGTGTGCTGACAGCTTGCGAGTAGGATTAGGATCCTGCTCGCAAGCTGTATGATATATACCGTTGCTGTGTGTACAGTGAAAAACACCTGATGATAGACAGAAGAACTCTTCGAAGCATGTACAGTTTTATTACAAAAATAAATTTGAGAAATTAGTGCATCTAGTTGGATTTTTTATAAGAATTTTTCACGACTCACGGTCACCTGAACGTCAAACTGAATACAGAATAGAATAAGATAATATTTGGCTTCAAGCCCATAAGGGCCCGATGAACCAAGGCCAAAAACAGGCCATTTTGCCCCATAATCTGATACTTGGTGAAAGGAGCCCTGTTTCTTAACTAAATTTCCAGATGGCTACTATACTTAGGTTCGTAATGTCCTCAGCGTCCTTAACCCTTACCCTGCTAACGTGTAGAATATGGTGAGCTCCTAATAATTTCAGCAAATGGCAGATGGGATTTAACTTGGCGTTTAAAGTAATAAAGAAGGAGCCCAGATATGCATATCTGAATGAAATCAAGGCCCCACACTCACAAAAAAATGTGCGCTGAGGATTCCTCCTCGGTACCGTTCTTCCTACAATTTGGTTTGTTACTTAACGACTATATATATATATTTATATGTCTGCTAAGGAATAACAATTCTGAAATTTTCTCTTATCCTCTTACTGGTGGATCAGACTTGCAGCTCCACTCTCATTAACACTGTTATAGAAGACGTTAGTCATCTTTATGTCCTGTCAGCTTTTCCTTCATGGGAATTGTACCCGGTGACCATTCGACACATCTGGACTATTTGGAGTGGAAATAAAAATGCCTCTGCCTAGAATCGAAAACTTTCATGCGTTTTCTATCCCATAGAAGACGACCTATAATGACTGAGTTATTCAAAATCATGAATATTGCAATAATGTTTAATAACGACACACAAAGTCTCTACATTACGTTAGTTTCAACTAATAGAGCATTTTTCAAAGTAAAATCCGTCCTTCAACAAAGTAATGTAAGACATATCCATGTCAATTAACCCTTTAAAGACGAAGCGCAGACTGCTTTATTTAAAGCCCCAGTCCGTACCGCGCTGTAAACACTTTTCATCTCGGTTATAAAAACTAATCAGTTTATGCTGTAAGTGGCACAAGTC
>Ga0123352_10013665_pt1 | contig 12890 bp, 9 predicted proteins | sample TergutLab28metaG_FD_89700 | JGI IMG/M metagenome (GOLD analysis project Ga0123352, IMG submission 89700) | Labiotermes labralis P1 segment gut microbial communities from Petit-Saut dam, French Guiana - Lab288 P1 | ecosystem: Host-associated > Arthropoda: Insects > Digestive system > Gut ... | reverse complement strand
GTGTACCGTCTGCTAGTTACACGTTGAAAGTTTGTGTACCGTCTGCTAGTTACACGTTGAAAGTTTGTGTACCGTCTGCTAGTTACACGTTGAAAGTTTGTATACCGTCTGCTAGTTACACGTTGAAAGTTAGTGTACCGTCTGCTAGTTACACGTTGAAAGTTAGTGTACCGTCTGCTAGTTACACGTTGAAAGTTTGTGTACCGTCTGCTAGTTACACGTTGAAAGCACACTTCATTAAGGTCCTCCAGTTTTGTTTAATTATCTTTCCGTTTTATTACTATTGAAAGTCTCTAAGTACTGACTGCTGTTTGTGTTCGTATTAACGACAGATCATTCGGTCTGTACGGTAGACCAACTGGCTGTATTTGTAACCTTATATTAATGTGTATTGACTCTGAAGGATTGAGCTCCTGTGTCGCCCTTAACTCTCTCTGGCTCCGTTAGAACGACCAGCTTGTTCGTGCAGTAACAGCTAGTTGTGAGAATCATACGATGTGTCTGCGTGACCCTGGGAAATGTAGTGTTTTGTAGTGGCGAGCCTTTCGGTACATATGTATACCGCAGCGCTATGAAGGGTGTGAAGTACATCATTATACTGGCATATAGAGGAGTCAGTCTCCTAGCAGGATTTAAAGATTTTGGTCTTGTCAATATGACATCGTGTATACTGGTATATATCAATGTATGTATCAATGTTTTCCTCGTAACTTTCCTTCATTTCTGGAGTAGTTAAAGACTACCTCCAGTACGCTGAAGATGGAAGCAGAAAGTTCCTCGGAAACACTGGTATCAATCTAGACGGCGTCACATCCCCATACGATGGGGAAGTACAGAGCCGGCGAGTCAACCTAAATCTGGCTTCGTGTAATTAGTCGTCATTAATTAGTGAGTTATTGACTGTTTGCTGATCGTGCAGAATGCCGTCAGAAAAAGTTAAATCTTCTGAGCACTGCATTAATGTTGTTTCAGTCCTCGTGTATTGGCAACACTGGTTACTAATGTGGCTGGGAGTAATTATACTCGACATCCGTCGCATTAGTATTCATACTGTTCCTTTGGAGTCTTATGCTGTATAAATAAACATAAAGGTCATCAGAACACAACGTCATGAAGTACAGCTATCAGCTACATTACACACGGCGACCTGTTTCTGTAATCACGAGGCTGACACGGTATGTGCATTTATCGACATGAAACCATATGGTTTGCAGTGTGTCGGTGCAGCTGCTTAGAGCAGTGCTGATGACAGTAAGGATACTGAAGCAGCTTGGTTGTTTCTTCTATTGCTTACGGACTGCAGCTTCCTAAAGCACAGTTTTGCTTTTTGTACTATATTTGTCCAACAAATGCACAACATATGTTAACAATTATCTAGGAAACTGATAATTGTTAACATATGTTGTACATTTATGGAACAAACACAGTAAAACTGTACAAAATGCTCGGTACATATTTCAAGTTTACAGTTTTGCTGTTCCGCGTGTCTCCTTAAAACTAATTGTCTGTAAGGCGATTGATCAAATGGTGAGCGTGGATTGTTCCACGCAAATTTTCGCATACGCGTGTCGGCTGTTAGGAGATTTCAACTGCCAGAGTGCAGAAATAAGTGTCGATGACGGACTAAATTTATTTCCCCCTGATCTGACCTTATTTTTGTATTACGCAATTTGCCATAACGAGAGGTCTGAAGGAACGTAAATGTCGCGTTGTGACAGAATTATGGTCAAAACTGCGGGCAAGGTATACAGGGTGATTCAGGAGGAAAGGTAAACATATTGGAATGTGACAGGGTCGGTCATTGTAAGAAAATGTGTTCGTGTGAACATTTGTGTAATGCTGAATGTTTACCGAGTGGACCTGTTTGCATCTACAAATGTAAAATCATTGTGAAGGGCAATAAAGAAAGATAAATTAATGTTAATTGTATTTTAATTTTAATTTAGTATTTAAATGACAAACTGTTGCAGTTCGCACTAAATGTCCTAAAATCCCACCGTCAGTCTCAGTGCATTTTGCAACTCGTGTGCGAAGATCGCGTGTTGTTCGTCTCAGTTGATCTTAAGGTTTCTTTATGCTGGCAGCTACATCCAAAATGCTAGCCAGCAATTCGTATGCTGTATCCCACCTTTCTTGTGCAAACTTCGCTCTTCGTCCAGCCCCACAAACAAAAATGCAACGTTTTAATGTTTGCAGTTGCAAGACAGCCTTCGCAACTAGACACAGTCCATATGAACTTTTTTCCCACAATGCCCGAAACTGTCGCCTCCCAAAATATTGACATTTCTTCTTGAATGAGCCTGTTATTTGCCGCTTATCTTTCTGTTATTCTTGCCTTTTATCAATACTAATTTTTCTACATAATTTTATCTCTATACTGACAAGCTTGATGGCAATCCATTAACACCTTGTAACTTGTTATGGTACTGCCTCCTGAAGATGTCCTTGTAGTATGTTGAAACATATCGTAATGTGTAACGTAATCTGTGTACATATTTGTATGGTTGTGATTTGGTGCTCTTCGTGGTTGTTGTTAGAGTCTGTGTGATAATTCTGAACGTACAGTCGTCTGTCTCTCCGTACAGGCGGTTGGTCCCCCAGACAATATATTTTCACAACTTTTATCTGAAAACTTGATGTGGTACGTAGTATCTTACGGCGTGACGTCACAGTATGTCTGGGTGCCGGCAGAATCTCTGGGCCGGAGTAGCGTAGCGACTACGCTACGGGCTGGATGTTGCGGGGTTCAAATCCCGGTAGGAGCAGGAGATTCTTCTGTACGCCAAAACGTCCAGACCGGCTCTGGGGTTCTTTCTCGAGGACGAGGCGTAAATTTAACCTCTCACCTGAAGCTAGTTCCGAGGTTGATCATGAGTGGAACTACTCGTGTACGTCTGCTCCCTTTGCACGCCTTGGTGGCATGGACGGGAAGAACTGTACCGTTGCTTGACCGCTTCCCAAAACAAAAGTAATTCACGTTAGAAGTTTAGTTGGTTGGAAGTTTGGAAGCTGTGGGGAGAGAAACGAGTAATAGACACTTGAACACGGTCTTCTTGAATGTGACGTAGTTTAGAAACTACACGGCGTCACATCCGGAAGACTATCCCAACACTCACCGTCATGAGAACCTCACATCGATTATCCGGATTTCAAATGTATTTACTTTTACTTCTGTTCTTCAAAATCTGTTTGTGGTCAGAGACTTCCTGAGATGGTCATGGCTGTAACAGCTGCTCTGAAGACGTCTTCCTTATACCAGAACGTAGGCACGCAGGCAGCAGTCCTTGAGCAGTAAGTGACCTCTGAGCCCTACACCCCGCTGAGGCCTGACACCCCTCTCGCCTCAGACTGAACGCAACCCCTGATTGCCACCTCGCATCCAATCATCTGTTCTCTTGTAACGAGGATTACAATTAATTTTATAATAGCTCGCCCTTTCCTTTTGATGAGTTGACTCACACCCCGTTTCTTGCATGAAAACAGAGAGCGAGGAGCTAAGCTAACCTAGCTTGTGATAGCTTTCGTCTGTTCTTTATTGTGTCCTGCAACGCCATTGCAATCCAAGCGTATTGGATGTATTAGCAGCAAGCAACGAAGAGGCATTCTAACAAGGCAAAGCAGGACGGCAATGATGGTGATGATGATGGTGATGGAAAATGAAGCACTATGCCCCCATATAGATAATGAGAAGGAGAAACAGAGAGCGATAATGAGGAAGAAGAGGGTGATACAGAAAGAAGAGGGAACGGGCGAGCCGGCGGGAGGAGGAAGTGGAGAGGGGGGGGGTGCCAGTAATTATGGCCTGTGTGAGTGTGCATGGTGTAAGCTACACTTGAGTCCTAGCAGATAATTAAGCAAACAAGCAAACAAGCACCAAAAGCGCCTCCTGGCTTTGCTGGCCGCGCCGCGTCAGCTGCACCAAGCTCGTCCTCTAATTTAAACTCCCCCTCCCCTCTCTCTCTCTCTCCTTCTGTATAAATAACCACCACACCCGCGAATTCATTACTTTATGCCGCTAGCAGTAGACTAAGGGGTTTATATAGCTTAGTTTGCTGATGCTTTACTGTGTTATTGTCCTGCCCCACCCACCCCGCACTCCTCCCCCCCCCCCTCTCTCTCCTCGTCTCTTAAAAACAACTTTGTTGTTTTTTTGTGCCTACGTTTGTTTGTTTGCTTGTTGCAACGTGTATTTTATTCTGTTCCTCTTTACGCGCAGTACCGTTCTTTTGTTTTTTCGCGTTAAGCCTTCATAAACTGGGGCTGCGTTAAGCCATGTTTTCATTGTTTCTTCTGCACGTATGTGAAGGTTTGTTTGTTTGTTTACTCGGAAGTTACTGGCGTGTTTACTGAGCAACAGCGGCACACACTTATTGTTTTTAAGTTTTATTGTTTTAGATTTAAAGTTAATGTAGGTCTTGTATATATTTTAATTATTTTTATAATCCTGTACTTTCCCTTATCTTGTTGGCCAGAGTACGCTTTGCTAAAAACTGTAATTTGTTGCTGTTAACAGCATGGCAACTGGAGTGATGGCTGTTACTGCTGTATTTATGGGGAACAGAATAATCCGTAGCAGCAGTCCTACATTTACGGGCTAAGTTGTCTGCATTGCGGTTTGCCTATCGGGGAACAAAGGCGGTTCGTGAGGTCCGTACTGTCTGCTGGTCATTGGCCCTCGAGAAAAGGTCGTTGTGTGTTATCAGGAAAAATACGTGAATTTATGTATTTATGAAATCCATGAAGTCCAGTGCTGCGAGGTCTGGAAAATGAAACACGACCGTTATAAGTGTATAATGAGTTACACGGACGTGAGAAGAATATGCAGGTGTACGTATCTGAAAGTGCAGAACATGTCAATAAAATCAGCCGTGAATTGCGTCGGTGGGACGTTGACATGGGTGGCAGAGACACGGGAATGTAAGGCCACGAACGTCTGCATTGAAAGTTCGTAGGGAGGTGTACAGGGTTGGACAAAGGGTGAAATTGTGTTCCTGTGATGTCACGTGGCTTTTAAGGCAATTTATTCGGGCTTGGTTCATCCTAGGACATCTCGCAAATGGGTTCTGCTTCCGTTTCCAAGTGGACCTCTGGTGAAGTTGCTATTGTACCCTGAACCCCTCTGAATTCAGAAGTACCATCCAGTTCCTGTGTCGTATTTTTCGAGAAACTCTTGACGATGGTGGTTAATCCACATAAATGTTCTTACGTGTTGTTTTGTAACGATTCCCTTCTGCTCGGAAATGACGGTCAGTTTGGTAGGACCATTGAGCCCGTGAAGATGTCACCATGTTCCGCTAAAACGCCCAGATTCTATTATTCATTGACGCAGAGTCTATATATATATATATATATATATATATATATATATATATATCAGAGGAACGGAACCCTCAGCTGCACCGCTTCGAAAACATCTGAAGCCTTACTGTTTTGTATCAAGTTTGAAGAGGGGCGCTTCCCTGTGTGAAGCAGTCCGCAAGCCTGCAAGGACCGAGAGCATATTTTGGTTCCAAGAGGGGAAGTAAGAATGGGGCAGATTGTATAATGAGGATCTTCACGATTTATCCTCATACGTACTTACACTCATATTGTTATGTTGATCAAATCAAGGAGGGTGGGATTGGAAGGGCAGGCAGCAGAGGGGGTAATGGGAAATGCATACAGAATTTTATTTGGGGAAAAATTGAGGCGAGAGGTCACGTGGGGAAGAGAGGTGTGTAGATGGGAGCAGAGTGGTAAACTGGATAGGCTGTGAGAGTGTGCACTGGACTGCATTGCTGTAGTCCACGGCAAGCCCAATGGCGGTTTCTTACGAAGACTACAGTGAATTTCCCAATTCCACGGGGGGAGATGGGGTGGGGGTGGGGGTGGAATTTCTGGACCGACTGACGAATATCAGATTCTTGTAACCATGACTGTGTTACTGTTCAACAGAGTAACTTGTAAGTAAACAGTTGGTTGGACCATGTTGGGTGAAGAAAGCAAGGAGCACGGAGAGACCAAGAAAAATCGGAGAATATTTTTAGGATGATTGATGACGCACTTCGTATTCAGGCAGGTGCCGTTTTGACACTGTCGATTCCGGATTATAATGGCTCATAGAGAAGTTGTGGGCAGTGGTGCCAATCCCGGAGTCCGTGCGGGCTAAGGCGTATGATGGGGCTGCTTGATTTCTGGGATTGCGGGTTCGAATACCAATGAGGATGTTTCTAGTGTTTGTTGTTTGCTATGTAGGTAGCAGCCTCTAAGACGGGCCGATCCCTTCTTCAGAGGAGTTCTTGCACGCTTATAATTTTGTGTGATCTCGAAACTTGGACAAAGAGACGGCTTGGGCCCGAGTTGGGCTGTTGCGCCACGGACAGATATCTGCATTGGGCCCTTAATTATAACCAATTTCATAGTTCAAAACTGCGCCTGTCTCGTTGGTTAGTTAGCGTTTTGTTATATTAGTTTCAGGTAAGAGTGCATGAAAGATTGATAGTTTGTGTTTGATATAATTTCAGGTTGAACTGAAATTTTTAAAGGTCGGTTTGGGGCTGTACAGGGGTGCACAAAATTGAAGAATTATGAAAATGTAAAGGAGTTGTGTCAATAGAAAGTGGCTGAATATAAGAAATAACGAAATCTGGAAGGATTTTCAGTTTTCAGTAAGAGTTTACTTCATACAGTGCACGGAACGGTGCATCTGAGGCTTGAAGTCTTAATTTAACCTTCTAAAGCCTGCCGGTCACGTGATGTACCGACAGTTTAACATTCAACAACTGTACGCTCTGCCCGCACTGTATTTATGTGTTTTGTATTTATCTGAGAACAAACAGCGACTTATGCCACTTACAGCATAAACTGATTGGTTTTTATAACCGAGATGGAAAGTGTTTACAGCGCGGTACGGACTGGGTCTTTAAATAAAGCGGTCTGCGCTTCGTCTTTAAAGAGTTAATCCAAGACCTTTATAGCCCTGAACGCGAATTTAAAACTGTATATTGTATTTGTAATGCAAGTTTTACTTAAATAACTGATTCGGTTTCCTTTGGGAACAGAATGTTGCAATTAAAATGTGTCACAAATGAGTTTCTTCATTTTCTTTCGGACTGATCCTGTATCGCGTGTACTCCGAGTGTATTAATTACATCCGGATGTAACAGGAGCGCGTCTGCTACCGCTGTTGCTCAGCCCATATATTTCGACGTCCCAGTTACGAGGCAGGCATTATACCAATAAAAGAATATACTTAATTACATTCTGCGTATCTCTGTTCCCAATATAGCATTTCATAAAACTCTTGGATATTCGGGTAAACGCAAAAAAAAAACCAATTTCACAAAGCTGGAGCTTCTGTAATATTTTTTTTATATGTTTTGTAATCGTTTCGGAAAGGTCGGTGTTGTAATGTTGTGTTGTCATAAGATTGTGTTAAATTACAGAGTTTGTTGATTTAGCGCTGTTTGAATCAGCTAACCTCACTATGGGCGGATGTAGTAGCTGAAAGCTTTCTAGACCACACCACATGTACACAGGCTGCTTCTTCGCCCGTGGAAGGATTTATCGTGTTTTGATTTAATTCAAGTTGTAATATTTAGCTGACATGTAACTTTTTGTGATGTGCCTGAACTTCGTACTGCAGTTAACTAACTTTATTTTAAGTAGCCAATGTGCAACTGTCAAGTTTCGTCTAAAGTCCATTGTTTGTCCAATTTTATTCTTCAAATTTTTTTTCGACGTTTTGCTGACCGTGCTGCATCTCAGTACATTTATCTCAGTGTTTAACCAACTTGATGCACAAAATTCGTTTCACAATAAGTTTCATTTCATGCCTCTACATGTTTCGAACACCATGTGCTCATCATCGGGAGGTCAAAATTGCATTACACAGCCTCTGGTATCATCATACCTATAGGTGGCAGTCTGGTGCACGAGACGGCCACCTATCACCACCTGATGATGAGCACATGTGCTCGAAACATGTAGAGGCATTAAATAAAACTTATTGTGAAACAGATTTTGTGCATCAAGTTGGTTAAATACTCAGATAAATATATTCTTCACCTTTGATTCCTTTCGTACCATTTATGATTAACAACTGTACTTTTCTCCTTAAGCATTAAAATGAGTTTCCAAAAGCTACATGCAGCATGATTAGGAGCTCCATGGTTTGCGTTCCTCGCCAGATATTCTGTAATCAAATTTTATAATGAGATTGGTGCGGATTGTGGCACGCATGGGAGGAATATAAAGGCGTACAAGGTTTTGGTGGGGAAAACTGAAGGGAAGAGGTCGCGTGGCAGGCTAGTGCATGGATGAGTGACAATATTTGGAGGTTCCCCTAAATAAATAGAGTGAAGGTTTGCATAAAGTACGAGAATTCTTTTAGCTAGCGAAGAAACTATTAGATTCTGAAGAGCGAGTCTGCTGTGATGTCTGTGATTAGCTCTACAGGTTACATTTTGCGTTCATCTGAACATAAAGTTTGTCGATCCAAAGCCAAATATGAGCATTGGTAAAGTCTTAAGGGTTCTATGCATGATCCAGAACTTAATGTAATGGAAGCCAGAAGCAGTGCCGCCTGCAATACTGCCACACTGCACCTGTCAGCTTAGGTAGGTCCACATGGCGAGATTCAAATTGCAGCGTTGGCATTCGTCCGAAGTCGCAGAATGAAGCCACCTAACCCCGTGACCGGATATCCAGTGTCCATCAGCCTTTACTAGCTGTTGATGTTGGTATTACCAACGTAGGAGACCTGAAATGTGAGGTTTTCATGCCGTTGGGTGTTTCGATTGTGTTCTTTTGGTTTGTAGCACACGTTTCGGAGTAGGACGTTGCCTTCACCTTCAAGGTCGAAAGTCAGTAAGGGAGCTGTGTGTTCCTCTGAAACCGAGGTATCCACCTAGAAGACTATACGGTGTCGCTTCCCAGAATACTGGAATCTTAGCAACCGAGTAATAGTATTCCTGCTTCTTGTATCCACGATATCGTGGGATCTAATCTCGGCCTAGAGGCAAACTGTAAGAAGAGTTTTGATTTATCTTATGTTTCTTGGCAGCTTCAGGAACAGTGCCTGAACATGGGCTATGGCCACCTCCACATAATTTCCCGTTCAGTGTTCATAATCGTGTTACCACTTTACTGAACTATAACATGTTCAGTTGACGACGTGTGTATAAATAACGTAAAAATCCGAAATCGGTAAACACGGGGAATGATGACCATGAAGGTTTGAATAGTAAGAAACCTGAAAGGAGGCGATTTTGGAGTATTTGGAAGGTGGTCTGCGTTTGGTGCATTCGTCTGGAAAGTGATTGTATGGGGATGGCCCTGCTAATTGGCTACGGATGGATGGCCGGCCGGGTTCAGTTTCCGACTGGGCCACATTATTTCCTTTCCACCGCCACGATCAGACACGCTTTGGAGCTTACCCAGTAGCTTAGCCGGCAGATAACTCGGGCTCGTTTTCCCGAGGTTGAGGAGGCCAGATCGAGAAGCTACCTACTGACTCAGTTTTTTGATGAGATATGAAATGCGCTGATCGTTGCTTACACGGTCTCACAACCCTAACGATTTGGTACGCAGTGCAAGGGACGTCTTTCTTTGGCTACTGAGAAATTCATCCTCGATGCTTGTTAGGGGCGTGACCTGTTGTGCGGAGTTTTTATTATCCTTTAAGTTTGCAGGAAGTGTTTCGACACGAGACGTGCTTCGTAAAGGCGTCATGGCTGCATGCTTCAGTTGCTTCTGGTAAAAGCCGCGTTTACCCTTCACTTGATTCGCTGCCACAGTCCAGTAGGCAGAGCGGATGTTTGTTAAATACATCCCCCCCTCCCCCCCCCCCGATATCACTGCTGAAATTACGTAAACTGTCAACGCAGCATAACTGTAGAGGTACATGAACCAGAGTGATTGATTTAATTTGTTCTAACAAGCTCTAGTGCTGCCATCCTAATGACGTGGCTGAAAGATGAGATGATGTACGTTGTATAAGGGGAGTCCACGTTTGTTTTGATATTATAGTCCTCTGTTAGTGAAGGCCTACTGATAGGGTTGAGAGAGAGGCAGGGGCAGGTACTGTTTGGTTTCGTATCATCACCACGGCCACCACCATCGCCGTTGCAATCATCATCATCATCATCATTTGTTTGTACGCCCTTTGTACTTATACTGTCTGCAATTGGCCATTATTCTTTGAAGTCAGCACGTGAAACTTTATTTAATAATAATAATAATAATAATGCCATTATATACAATATAATTACTTCTGCAGCTCAGCCCCTCTTGAGAAGCTAACCGGTTCTCAGCTAGTCAAGAAATTCCGCCCATTTTATGGAACCCGAAAGCTCATTACCGCGTTTACAAGTGCCCACCGACTGTCCCTATCCTGAGCCAGATCAGTCCTATCCATTTCCCCCATCCAACTTCGTGAAGATCATCTTAATATTATCCTCCTATCTACGATTGAATCTTCCAAGCGGACTCTTTCCCTCAGATTTACCCACCAAAATCTAGTATGCAACTCTCCTCTCTCACATACGCGCTACATGCCCCGCCCATCTCATTCTCCTCGATTTTATCACCCGAACAATATTGGATGAGGAGTACAGATCATTTAGCTCCTCGTTATGTAGTTTTCTCCATTCCCTGTTACCTCGTCCCTCCTAAGCCCAAATATCCCCCTCAGCACCCATTTTTCGAACACCCTCAGCCTACGTTCCTCCCTCAATGTGAGCGACCAAGTTTCACGCCCATACTCGTAGAAAGCAACAGGCAAAATTATAGTTCTATATATATTAATCTTTAAATTCTTGGATTGCACACTGGAAGATATAAGATTCTGCACTGAATGATAGCAAGCATTCTCTGAATTCCGTCTGATCTTAACATTTTCCTGAATATAATTTTCATTCGCTAAGTTTGTTCTCAAATATTTGAACTGTTCTGCCCTTTCAAAGGAAGTATTATCAATATTTGTATTGTGACTTCGCCCTGCATTCTTATCTCAAGACATGACCATGCACTTAGTTTTATCAGCATTTACTTCTAGTCCCATCTCCTTATTAAAAAATACTAACGCGTCTGTGTTTTTCTTTACACTATGTGCTCTTCCCTCATTATATTAACGTCATCAGCATAAACCAAAAGCTGATGTGTACCATTTAATTTCGAGCCATCCTGGTTTATCTGAAACCTCCTAATGACTTACTCTAAAACGAAGTTGACAATCAATGGCGACAAAGCGTCTCCTTGTTTCAAACCGTTCTTAATACGACACGTGTCTGACAAACGTCTGCCTTCCCGGACTCTGCTATAGGTTTCATTTGACACAATTTTTATTGGCTGTACCTGTTTCATGGGGATGCAAAACTCAGCGAGAATATTATACAAGACTTCCCTCGTAACTGAATCATAGGCTTTGTAGAAGTCTGTAAATTGCTTGTACACTGCTTCATTGTATTCCCATTTTTTCTCAAGTATTTGACGAATGCAGAATATATGATAAGCATTTGACCTGTTGGGTCGAAATCCACACTGATGATCCCCAATAATTTCCTCTGCGTATGAAGTTAGCCTTTACAGCAGGATGTTGGATAAAATTTTGTATACAGTTGACAAAAGTACTACATTCTGTTTTATCACCCTTTTTTTGGATACGTACAGTGACTGACTCTTCCAATCCTTAGGCAATTCCTCCTTATTCCAAATGGAATTAATACACTTATGGATCTGAGAACGAATTGTTGTACCCCTGCTTTAATCAATTCTGCCGTAATTTGACAAGTACCTGGTGATCTGTGTCTTTTAGTTTTTCAGTACCAGTGGCTCTCCTCTATGTTTTTCTAGCTGCCTGACGTCATTAACCCCATGTACATTCAATAGCTGAGAGAAATGGTTACTGCACCTAGCCAAAATACTGTGGGAGTCTGTAACCAAATTACCGTTCTTATTCTTTACTATATTACTTCCAGGTTGGTAACCCTTCTTAACGTCATTGGCGCTCCTATACAAGTCTCTGATGTTTTTTATCTAACTGTTATTTGTTTGTCAATTTTGGCTTCCAGATATATTCCTTCTTTTGTTCCTGAAATGTGTAGTAGCTTCACGTGTTACATTGTTTAGACTATCTACATTGCTTTGTTTTGCATCCTGTAGTCACTGCATTGTAGCCTGCTTCCTTTGATTGAAAAACCGTGACCATTCTTCACCAAACCAAGGTTTTTGCTGCTTCAATTCACACAGACATAGACTGTCTTTAACGAAGGTTTTGATATTTAATTTAATGTTTTCCCAAGCCCTATTTATGTCCTTGCTATCATTTAGGTTCTCCAAAGCTTCAAACCTGTTTTAAATCTCAATCTGATACTGTTTCCTAACCTCCAGCTCACTTAGCTTCCTGAGATTAAATCTCTCCACGTCAAACTAATCTGCTGCTTGTTTACTTACTGCCAATCTTTTCCTAACTTTTGCAACCACCAGACAGTGATCAGTATCACAGTCAGCTCTTCTGAAAGATCGTTCCTCAAGTATACTCAAATGGCATCTCCCGTCTATCAATATGTGATCAATCTGATTGTAAGTATTCCCATCAGGAGAGGTCCACGTGTGTTAGAGAGTGTTCCGGTGAGGGAACATCGTGCTCTTAACAACTAGATTTTGGATGAGGCAAAATTTATTATTCTACCGCCGTTATCATTACTATCCTAATGTAGGCTGTCATTCCCAATTGCCTATTTGATAATATCCTCTGTCCCCGTTTTACATTAAAATTTCCTAACAGAATGTTCATGTTGTACTTAGAAGAATGATCGAAAACCTGCACTAATTTCTCATAAAACTGTCTTTTGAATCATCACTTTTCTCCTCACTTGGTGCATGCACATTCCAAACAACGACATTACACC
>Ga0123352_10013658_pt1 | contig 12895 bp, 6 predicted proteins | sample TergutLab28metaG_FD_89700 | JGI IMG/M metagenome (GOLD analysis project Ga0123352, IMG submission 89700) | Labiotermes labralis P1 segment gut microbial communities from Petit-Saut dam, French Guiana - Lab288 P1 | ecosystem: Host-associated > Arthropoda: Insects > Digestive system > Gut ... | reverse complement strand
CTTCTACAGCTATTTGTTTAAAATGGGTACCGGGTCTTTTCCGGGGGTAAAGTGCGGCCGGGGCGTGCTGCTGACCACTCACCCCCTTCTAGTGCCGCGGTCATGGAAGAGTAGAGCTATAACTCTATCCACCCACTGGACCACACCGGGCCTGTAACGGGATCACTTTTACAGCCAATTGTTACTTTGGCCCACGAGGATCCTGATGCCATTTGCAGAGAATGTGTTGAGTCATGCGTGAAGCCATGTATGCTCCTTGTCCTAGACCTCTATGTAGTTTGCCGATTGGTGACCACATAATGCATATCCCAACTGTCTGAAAATAGAGAAATCAGATGGGCTGAGATCTTAACTGTATGATGAGTGAGAACCTAATATATCAGTTTTTCATTTATTTCAACATTACCTGCTGCCAAATGAGGATCAGCATATTTATATGCAAAACAGCTGTGTCAGCATTCCTCTGTATTGTGTGCACAAATCCTGTGATATATGAGGTTATCATAGATGTTGGAATCTGCAGATCCAAAGCTATTTATGAACTTGTTGTCTGTATCTGTGAAAGAAATAATCTTTTCTCTTGAACCAGCAAGCTAACTGGTTCATCATTGTCCATAATTTGTGAAGAGTTGGATGGCCTGAGTAGTCTTCATCAGTGATGCTCTATCTGCTACCCTGAAATTTTTCTACCCATTGGTACACCATACTTTGTATAGTTTGATTTTCTCAATACTGTGCTAATATACTTTGTGTAAATGTTTGAGGATTTTACAACCTGTAACCACAGAAATCAAAGGACAACACATTGTTCAGCATTGATGTAATCCAGAAATGGAGTTATTGTGTTTATACCATGATTGCATGATCTTCACTTAGTATAACAGCTAGCTGCTGACATGCATAGACTTGGTGCAGCATGTAGTGTATATAATACTTGTAACAGCATTGTCTGACAAAGTACCAGCATTTTACTTGAAAATTGACCATACTCTTTTATTTCCCTCTGTATTGCTCTTGGATGTAATGGCAGTGTATGTTAAATATTATGTACTTTATTCTTTTCAACTGCACTTTTTCATATTTTGTTAATATCAGCATGCTAAATTGAATTTCCAAAAATTTGCATCTATTGTAGTTTTGTTGAATTTACTATTTAATTTTGTATCCAGAGGCAAGGACAAAAGGAAACACTAATTATGATTTAATTTATTGATGCTGTACCATATGACCACATTATGACTGAATTTGTTTTTCCTATATTTTGTATGGAAAAGGTTCTGGGCTTTGTCATTGCCCAAAATGCACCTTTTTTGAACCATCATTGGGGTGGCCTGTGCTATTTTATGTATGCCAGTTTTTTGTTGTAATGTACTGTAACATGAGGAAAAATTATTCATATACAGTAAACAATGAAACTGAGTATATAATTTCTTCAGAATCTTTCAAGAGCCAGACTGATTTCAGAGTTCAATGTTATATCTGTTTAATAAAACATCTTAATATGAAATATCATCAAGATGTGCTTAAGAGATTATAACTGACCTCATGTTGGTGATTAATTTATGTCATTTTTTGTTTTGAACATACTGGCTTATGAAATGTAGTACATGAATGTACCTATCTCTTTATGACATCCTTTTTACAAAGTTCAGTTCCATGTAGTTCAGGCTGAGATCGAAGCAAAAGTGTGCTTTTGGGTGGCTCATTTTTTTGTATTTTCACTGCAGTGTGACTTACATTGCAACTGACATGTTAAAACAGGATGTGATGAAATAGACCTGACATTTGATACTATCTCAAAATTTTGGGGGACAAGCTGAGTTCTACTTTGGATTTGGCATACTTATATAAAGTTTCGGTACAAAAGCAAAAGTTAGTTTCATGGTGTAGTTTATGGGTGCCTTTGTTGTTTGGCACCTGGTGCATATTGAGCTTTTGAGGGTTATAAACACAGGTTTTTATGTGTTTATATGTCAGAATTGATATGATGATGAAATAAATAGGGTTTTATAGGTTGGGTTTGTACTATTATGTGGATGACAAGACATATATTTAGAATGTGACTGGATTACTTGCAGTGAGATATATGCCCTTGTAAATGTTGTCATTGTAAGGGAGGAATATAGGTTGAGGAAGTCTGAGAACAGGTGCTAAGAGGAGGAAATACCAGGAGAATGGAGAAAATTATGTAATAAAGAACTCCATAATTTTCACTTAGTGTCAAATAGGGATGAAAAATGGATACAAAACATTTGTTACAAACCTTCAAGTGAAGATGTTGCTTGTGAGGCCTAGGTGTAGATAGAATACCATAAAAATGAATCGTAATGATAGAGGGGTTTGAATGTGTGAGCAGTTTTACCTGTCTGAGGATGGAAACTGATGGTGGGTTATTATGAACTCAGTAATGAAGTAGTTTGTGTATTTCAAGTTGAAGTATTTTTTAAGTAACTGAGTAACTACAAATATCTAAACCTTGTACCATTAACCTTCAAGTTCTAGCACCAAAGTGATTTATTATGCACATACAGGGTTCTGTTTGACATTCAGTGTGTCACGAAATGTAGCGCTTACCTGAGTTGACTGAACTGAATTAATGTTTGTTTTTGTTTAATTGATTGTGTTGGGTAGGCAGCACAGTGAAACAATTCGACGCTGTGACCATACTATGAAAGAACTGGAATATTACCGAGGGCAGCACAGAGCAGCAATGAACCAGTTAGAGGCAGCTGCTCAGGAATCTTCCACTTTGCGCTCCAAATATGCTGATCTGGTCTCAGAAAAGCAGCGTGTAGATCGGGATGTTCAGAGCCTGCAGAAAGAAGTGACAGAACTTAGATGTCAGCAACAGGTATTGTTTTATATAGACAGTGGAAGAACTGTTTATAATTAGTCTTATGGGTTCTCAAGATACCTGCGCAGTTAATCCTCTTGGGCAAATACTGGTGGAACAGAATAGTGCACAGCTTTAGTGTGAATTTAATATTAGAGCTACTGTAAATTTTCATTAGGTTTCATAATTTGAAAACTTTATATATATATTAAATTGTATACAAAGTGTGAAATTTCTTACAAATTGAATTTCATTTTTATGGATTTAATAGTTCATGAGAAATAAAAAAAATGAAAGTGTGGCATATGATACATTAAAATTTATAGCATTATTGTTCATATCTACTTTATGCATTTGTATTTGTAGGTTTGAAAGTATTATAAGATTTTTAATAATTCAGTGAAATTTATTTGATATGTAATACAGTGTAATTGTGTGTAAATATATGGTATATAAGTCTGGCGAATTTTGAATAGTTGGATATCGTTTTGAACTGCCCTCAGTCTCTTAATGAGTTTCTTGTTTGATGTTTCAGTCATGAATTGCTTTGCATTCATTAATTCGAGACTTGGATCTCTTTTTGAGTAGCGCTGAATTATGATATGATGCAACAAAGTAGATGATTTATTTCCTATCAGCCCATTTTTATTTGCACCTCACAGCTCTGAGCTTTACACCAATTGTCTGGGTTAAACAAATGCAGCAACAGCTTAAAAAAAAAATTAAAATACAAGTTTTCTTTAACAATATGTAAATCTGATTGACATTTTGTAGAGGACTTGGAATTTCCCTGTTAATTGCTGGGATTTGTAGGTTTTATTTTAACCAGCCATACCTTTTTTTATACAGTTTTGGAACTGTGCTTTTAAAAATGTGTGGTGTTTGAAGCTAGAAAGTAGTCATAAAATCTGTAACATAGTGTTATATGTGTTGCAGAATTAAGTTAAGGTAAGTTGTGGTAGTTATCAGAGGACAAATCCACTAGCCATGGAAGGCAGACTCAACATTAAGGTTTTTTTGCGTTGAAATGGGTTAGTTGACACAAAAGAAGTATTTTGAACAAAAGTTGTATATAAATTGAAAGAAGCAGTGGTTATGAAACTGATCTCATTTCATCTAGACTTTCACATAATGGTCTACTGAGCCTGGTCTTGGTCTAGTGAGTTTTGAAGAAACAACCAAAACAAAGTAATAGGAAGAAGTGTAGGTATAACTACAAGGAAAGCATAATTAATTTTATCCAGATGCAGTGGGTGATATTTTACTGTTTAGGATATGATAATGCAATTACTTAACATATCCACATTTCATAACTGCTGGTTGTGAAGTTTTGAAGTCTGTATTTCAAAATAATGCTAAAGTAGTTGTAAATGGTGTGCATATAGGGTCAGTTTAAAAGAAAATTGAAGCAGGGCTTCTCAGATGGGTTTTAATTTGTGTGTAGATACTTGTAAAATGACAGTGGATTAAAACCTCATTGGTTTGAAATTGTTAATTCAGGATACTGTATATTTAAAGCGTGTGATTTCTACAGGCTATAAACATAGTATTTTGTGTACCTTTCAATGCAATTAATTCAAAATACTGTTAATTTGTAATTCAGTGCTGTAGTGCAGCCATTTGATTACTAAAATATGAATTATTCATCTTAGAGTAAACCCCCAAGGTCCAGAATCCAGTGATGCAGATCACTGAGAGTTTGCCATAAAAATTAGCACATAATAGTGGATGGGCTGGGGCGAAACAGCTGTGGCAGTGGCAGATGAATTGGACAACACTACTTTGAATTGAGTCATCTCCTGACCACATTGCATGACCTCAGTCCACTATTTTCCAATACTGAGAAGTGCATTTGTTTTCTTGACTGTTTTGGGACTGTATTTCGAATATTCATACCCATTCCATTTTTATAATAGAGTTAAATTGAGTGAAGATCCTGTTGATAATAAATACATGACAAAAATCAAATAACATTGACGCGTTGAAGAAATCAGCAGTTGTAAAAATGCTCCTATCAGTCTGGTGTATCCAGTAGTACAACATATTTTATAGTCTAGTGCCACCTAGGTTCCAGTGGTGCCAAACTATCAGTATCTGCTATTTTCTGGACAGTTCACTTCAACATTCATCTTGTTCTAACACTGGACATCTCTGGAATTTTATTTATAAGAAATAATGGTTTGAGATCAAAATGTGAGGAACTCGAATTATTGTGTGCTGGCCTGTGTTTTGATGCAAATTGTATGAAATTACATATTAGGCATTTAAAGAATAAGAAGATATGATCCTGGGGTATTCTGATACTAAATTAAGTAGAAAAAATCACATCTTACAACATAACATGTAATTGCACATTGAAAAAATGGATAATTTGAAATGGAATAAGTTGAAGCCTAATTTTTTGGTCCCAAGGTTTTACTGTATTGATATTAAATTTTTGCTTTTTGCTAATGCATGTATATGCTCACTATCAATTTAGGTTTCTTCCATTCATGTATTTAATGTGTTCAAGTGGTCCTGGTCAGCTGTGATATAGCTTGTATATGTATCTAGACCCTCATATGTTTGCTTCAGAGATCTTGATTATACTTCAAACTTCCTTTGTATAAGACATCTTTGTGCACGTGATTCTTCTTCTTATTCTCTCTTTCCCATTCTGTCACCAATCTGATACTAGGTATGTGTGTAGAGTTTCTTTAAGGTTTTTCTGAAAATTTACTCAACCAAAATTTCATCTTATATATAAATTTACATTACATTTATACTGTTTGACAAACATACTTGCCTTCATTGCAAGGTCTGTCTTCTCTGACAAAGTTTTCTTCAAGGGGAAACTGGAGAGAGGGACATTTAGACCCTTCCCCTCCCCTAGAAGATGATTCCACACTCGATCAGGGCTAGTTACAGAGGTTGCAGTAGATAAAGTTATTAGAGTAGGAATCTCTTAGTAAAGCCTAGGAGCCACATGTAGTCTCTCTGGATTTAGTGTTTGTTTCAGTCCATCACCATTGATGCAATAATGTGTTACAATGTGTCTGTTATTAATGCCCCTACTCTTTAGAGATGTGGGCCAGGATAGCACATTCCATATAGCCACTCTGTACAGGCTGAACGGTCTGGAGATCTAATCCTGGTGGGGGCAAGATTTTCCACACCTGTCCAGACCAGCCCTGGGGCCCACCCAGCCTCCTATACAATGGGTACCGGGTCCTTCCCAGGCGTAAAGCGGCCGGGGCGTGGCATTGATCACCAACCTCCATGTAGCATTGAGATTAAAGAGTACAGCTTTACGTTTGCTCCCCTTCTGGGTCTTTGTGGCCTATTCTAGAGTTAAATTTACCTTTTACACTTTAGGGATACAAGATAAACCTGGGAGTTTAGTGGTATGAAAAATTAATTTAAACTATTCCTAATTTGTGTTGGTTGTTTTCTTATCAGGATGCAATCATTAGTGAGAGCGGGACAAGTGATGCTTTGAATCAGCATTACATTAATGCACTACGGAAATATGAAGCAGTGAAAGATGAATATGATTCATTAAGAAAGCGCTACGATGATTTGATCTCTTCTCACACATCAGCAGTGAACAAACTGGAACTAGCACAGGTGTGTTGCCTTGTATTACTTTAGTTAACTATCTTGTGATGTGGTTCTCAGTATTTTGTGAGCAAATGGTAATTAGCTTGTCAGTTTCTTGCCTGTATGGAACATGTAGATTTATTACCTTGTGTAGAAAAGTCACCCATTTACCCTCTCCTGGCAAGGAGAGTTCAGCTGACACTGTCATGTTATATTTCTGAAATATTTATTTCCCATATATGCCTTAGTGACAGAATTGGCCATTTCTCATGAGGCTTACAAACAAAAATTATATATGCATTTCATATCTCCATTTATGCTTCATGCTCTATCCATCTTATTCTTCATTTAATTATCATAATAACATCAACTCACAAGTACAATTAAATTTCCCTATTACGTTATATTTGTTAATTATCATAATAACATCAACTCACAAGTACAATTCAATTTCCCTATTACGTTACATTTGTTAATTATCATAATAACATCAACTCACAAGTACAATTCAAGTTCCCTATTATGTTATTTTTGTTAATTATCATAATAACATCAACTCACAAGTACAATTCAGTTTCCCTGTTATGTTATATTTGTTAATTATCATAATAACATCAACTCACAAGTACAATTCAAGTACCCTATTATGTTATTTTTGTCTTCCTGTTGCATCTTCTGGTTTGGTCCCAAACAATCTCTTGGGTGCTTTGTTGTTGAACATCCCTAGTTACCCTTCTTTAATTAAGGTGTTCAGCCAAGTTTCACATTCAAGTGGAAGTAATAAAATTGTATGTACATATTTTAATCCTACATTTACAGGGAGTACATGTGAAGTTTGTGGGGTGGGTAGCTCAGTCGGTATAGCGACTGACTACGGGCTGGACAGTCTGGGATTGAATCCCGGTGGGGACGAGATTTTCTGCCCATCCAGACTGGCCCTGGGGCCCACTCAGCCTCCTGTAAAATGGGTACTGGGTCTTTCCCAGGGGTAAAGTGCAGCCGGGGCGTGCTGCTGACCACTCACCCCCTTCTAGTGCTGCGGTCACAGAAGAGTAGAGCTATACCCCTACCCACCCTCTGGGCCACACCGGGCCTGTAACTGGATCACTTTACTTTTTTATTTTTGCTTTGAAATCTTGTGGTAAGCAATGTAAGAAATAAAAAACATGAGGAAGATAGCAGAGATTGATGTTAGATTGTATGTTACATCAGGGTTAACAGCATGAAGAACATGGGCAGCCAACTGGAATTTCTCCATGCCTCAGTCTGGTGAAAGTACCTTTCTGTTCATAGAATGTTTAAGTTTAAGTCCTTTATGAAAGTATTATTGTTACTCCGTAATGTATGATCATGTGGTTACAGCTTTTATTCTCTTACAGATATATTAGACAAGTGTGCATAATACAGTTCTGTTGTGGAATGGAGAATGTCACTGGTTGTCTTAAGCATTCCCTTTTTACACTTCACTTTTGCTACTGTATAATTTTGAAACTTTTTTGTGGTTAAATATGTATGTTATTTTTGGAATGTTTGTGTGAGGTGTGTGGCATAGGTTCTGTGTCACTTCTTTGCATTCACACACATCTTGTAATAAATTGAGATGAAGCATTGCAATACTGTAAGTTAAAATTAAATTAAGCTTAAAATTTATATTTAAAATTAGAAACAAATGTTATTTAGTTTTATGTGTGTATATATTGTGTATGCTCTTCATTTGTTTTCTCTTTATGCTTTTATCATATTGTTTTGTTGTGTATTTCTCTGTACCTTCAGACATTATCTGGCTTAAATTATTTAAGTAAAGTTGTAGAAGATTATATTAAATTTTCCTTCATGTCAATAGCACCAGGTAAATGTAATAAAGTAATGTATGTATGTCCATATTGCAATGTAATTTTTTGTGGTAAAATGTTTCATGACTGTTTTGTTGGATATATTGGCTGTTAGGATTGTATGCCATTTATTTCCATTTTTAATGTGGTCCTTTGTATATTTAGGTTGTTCATTTGTATAGCATGGTCCATCCCTTTAATGTTGAGTAACTTTCTGCTACATTGTATCCCAAATGAGAAGTTCATGGATACAAAGTTTTCTTGTATAAGATGTTAGATTTCTTAAGTCCTACCAAAACTGCTGTAAGAATATGTTAAATTTTCCCACATATAAAGTGTTCTTCATCTTTGGATTTTTATACAAAAATATCAAAATTAATACATTTAAAAGTCTTTACAACCATTACTTATTTTTTCAATAGTCTAACTGTATGTACCATAGTCAATAATCAGTTGTTGGCGACTTCATTGCTTGTGTGTAACCTGGTGACTTTGTTTCCAGTTACAAGGGTTTGTTATTTATTTTTCTCGACCAGAAATATATATGGAGATTTTGCAGCAGTATTTGAAGTTCAAATACAGTTGTGAAGTTTTTGTTGCAGTAGATGAGAAACTTGTTGTGACTTAATAAACGTTAAAGATGTGTGTAATGGGAAAATGCGGTAAATGTAGAAATTGCACCCATGCCAATGGAAAGTGACTTTAGGCTTATAATTTTTATATGGTCCATTAAAACTTATGTTTTAAGCACATTTCTTTAGCCCTGAAGTAACTGTATACACAAATTGCCATGATAGTATACATTTGTGATCTTTGTAATTAGAATGTTATGAAGTAATTGCTTAAATAAAAATACAGTAGTGGATCCAAACCATGAAACTAGTTTTTACACTTCCCTTGTAGGAAATTTTCTCTCGTAAAAAGTTTCTGTTCTCTAGGACATTGGAGAACTTAATGTGGTAAATGCTGTATATAAGAGCAGTGGTTTTATGCTTGTTTTTATATATCCAGAGTAGAACAGGATCTTACCATTATTAATTTTGGTTTTGTGTATTGCAGGAAGAGGTAGCTCGCTTGAAGAAACAGTGTGATGAAGTAGCCCAGGAGCGCAATTCTGCTATTCGGGAACGTAATGGTTTGAAGCAACAGTGCACTTCTGCAATACGTCAGTGGGATATTGCTCTTCGTGAGAGGAATGAATATAGAGAAGCCCTTGCTAAAGTTCAGCAGCAGCATGAAGAAGCAGTGAAAGAAATAAATCAGGCTATGGCTGTAAGAATGAAGGCAAGCAAGGATCTGAAGAGGCTGACTGAAGAAAGGAATGCTGCAATGCAGGAATACTCTCTCATTATGAGTGAGAGAGACACAGTGCACAAAGAAATGGAAAAGCTGTCTGATGATCTGACACAGGCTTTCAAGAAAAATAAAACTTTAGAAGTTGAGAACAAGGATTTTGTTGAAGAGGTAAATTTACATTCAGCATTCATATTTTCATTTACAAATTATTTCAGGACAAGAACCATCTTGTACCCCAACTTTGCCTCCATGATTTCCCTTGAAAACTACAAGGTGCATTGCCCCTGGTGGCTTTAAAACTAAAAAATTAGTGGGTTTTGTCTAATAGCTCTACAAGGTTACTGACTAAAGAGGAGTGTCTGGTAAGTCACAGCAGTTTCAAGTTTATATGGGGAGAGTGTTGTTGATTTAATTTTGTAAAATGTCACACTTTGTAAGTAATGTATCTGATATAATGATCTTAATGAACCTAATGTGGTTACAGAAATTTTTCATGTTGTGCTAAAATGTGTTTCTCTGTAAGTCAGATAGAGGGGTTTCTTGATTCAACGCTGCAAGATTAGTTTTTAAGTTGTACTAAATTGTATGGCCTGTGATTTTGTCCTTTTAGTGGCTTAACATTTTTGTGTACAGACATTGATTAAATTTAAGGGAAATAACCACATATGCATTTAAAATCAGTGTTAATCAATTTTCAGATCATGTATAGAAGTCACTATTTTACACTAAATACAAAACTTAGAAAATAACATTAAAGTTGTCCCTGTGCATTGCATTAAGGCATATGGGAGAGTGGAGGTATGGCCCCACTCATTTTTAACCTGGGCAGCAGGTGAGGTGACTGGGGAACCTCACGCCATAGTGGCTGTCCTCCTGTGCAGAGAGTCTCTAGTACCAGTTAAGTAGAAGGGTGGGTGGGCCCAGAACCAGTCTGGACACACTGGAAAAGAGAAAAATTCCCTGCTTCTGCCAGGAGTCAAGCCACAATTCCATGATTGTCCAGCTCATAGCCTAGTTACTGTTCTGACTGTGCAGTCGCATCTACAAATAGACAGTGCAAAAACTAAAATAAGTGTGACAAGCTACATGTGGTTCCATTTGAAGTATGAAATTTTTGCAGCAGTGAAATGAGGTTATATGACAAATTAAATGTGGTTTATTTTGAAATCTGAAGTTCTCATGGCACTGAAGAATAGGTTGTGATCCTTCATGATTTTAGACTTTGGCCATGAAGTAGATGAGAACTCACTGTTCTGGGTTATTGCACAACAAGTAGCAGTATTCCATCTCCATGAAGATGGGACTTATAGGTTGTCCTGAAACAACAGTAAGAAATTGCCATTACTTGCTGCGTAATAACACAGTTCTCAGGTTGTGATCTAATGAGTCTGTTTTTCACCTACCATCTACCATTCTATGTGGCATAGAAGATTACTGTATAAAAGAAAATTAGGTTTTATTTACGCTGCAGTGTGCCTTATTTTTAGATTTGCAGTTGACTTGTGCAGCCTTGTTTTTGCAGCACATTGCTTTTCACGTTGTTCAGTGTGATGCAGCTTTAAGTGATATGGTTATTCAGAAAGGAGGGACATTTTGTGTTCAATGTGAATAATGCTTGAAATTAATCAGCTATTTCACTTTCTCTTTCTGTGACTGATTATGGATCTTGTATAACATAAACCAGTTTGATTAGTGGCATCATTATACCATTCTTAACAACGTAATTTTTTCAGTCAAAAAGTTTTAGGGAATAATTATGTTTTGGATTGAAATGTAACAGTTCTTAAACAACCAAGTTGGTATTTAAATTTTGGTGCATGCTTTATGAAATATATACACTGAAGTAGATAAAATTATGAAATAATTGGAATTTTATGGAAAATAAGAGATTATGCTGCATGTCTTGAAGTGTAGCAATTTTTTTTTTTTTGCCTAAGTACATAAAATTAATTTCTAGGGTTGTTTTCTAACATGCATTTGCTTATGTGAATGCATATTTTGTAAAATTTAATCACTGTAGATCAGAATCAAATGTTCTCTCAATGTATTGTGCTTCTGCCATATGAATACTTAAGACTGATCGTGTATGTGGATTTGTAATGTGCTTATATGTGAATTTGCATGCATCTTGTTACTTCTGTTGCAGAAAAAAGCACTATCGTATCAAATAGAAACTTTGAAGCGAGAAATTGCTTCTGCACTGCATGATCGTGATAAGGCATTGAAGGAATGTAATGACCTGAGAGAGAAATTTGGTGAATACACAGCCAAAGAAGAATCCACTAGAGAAGGCTTAAAGTCTAGATTAGAGTACAATTCTTACAGCAGGGAACGGTATGTAATATAAATAACTTGCATTTGCTGCATGTGAGATTGGAGATTTGGATGGCAGTCAGTCATATTGTGGTTCTTTGGTTACGTCACTTCATTGTCTGGTAGGCGGGTACCAGCATACACTGTCTCCATCTTCCTACTCTGAAAATAATGGCAACAGCCAGCTTCCCTCACGCATATGTACAGTCTGTCACATTTGCAATGATGCAGTCAGTCAGCAAGACATGTACACTTTCTTCACCCTGCTAGCTTTCCACAATTGAAATGCCAGCACAATAACCACCTATCAGCTCATGGAGTGTCATATCCCAGAAGACCACAGTATGAACTTATATGTAGTTTCACAATTTTCAGTCAAATTGGGTTTTGGTTAATATTTTAAGAACTCTATGATGTTATTATTGTATTCCTGTTTCTGAAATTGCTGTATTTACTTGAATGGAGGACAATATTTTTTCCCCTTAAAATTGGTGCTTAAATATGTGAGTGCCGAATCAGACTACACCTAATGAGGTCACTGTAGACTGGAGCTTGTGGAGCCAAACTAAGGCCTGTATTGCCAGATCTTCATGCGTAGACAGTATAGAGAACAGAGCATGACTAAAGTAAACTGACACAATCTTTTTTTGGACGTCCATCATCTACTGTTTTAAATAAGCAAGACTTTTGGAAGCTGGCTCTGTTTCCATCTTCAGGCAAAGAAGCACTTAAATTGGTAGACACCTTAGATCGAGCTATTCTCAGTCACTGGGCACTATAGAAACAATAAACTTGTTAAGATATGCACTTAGAACAGACCTAATTCAAGAGTATTAACAGGAAAATTTTTATTTCAACCAACAGTGCACAATATGTGTGTGTGTGTGTCTCTCTCTCCCTCTCTCTCTCTCTCTCTCTCTATATATATATATATACAGGGTGTCCCAGGAGGAATGTGCCAGACTTCGGGAGAGTGTTCCTTATGTTAAAGTATACCGATATAACCCAAAACACCTATATCCAAAGTTGAATGGTTACGGAG
>Ga0123352_10013656_pt1 | contig 12896 bp, 5 predicted proteins | sample TergutLab28metaG_FD_89700 | JGI IMG/M metagenome (GOLD analysis project Ga0123352, IMG submission 89700) | Labiotermes labralis P1 segment gut microbial communities from Petit-Saut dam, French Guiana - Lab288 P1 | ecosystem: Host-associated > Arthropoda: Insects > Digestive system > Gut ... | reverse complement strand
TTTTTTTTTTTTTTTTTTTTTTTTTTTTTGGTTTTATCAAATTAATTTTTTTTTGTTTTTTTTTAGTTAATTGTAAGTTTCTTAAAATTAAGTTTTTTTTTTTTTGGGGGGGGGGGGGATGTGACACCTAGCAATCTGGCAGATGTGTAGTGACATTTAAACAGTGAAAGCTGCTGCCACCATCTTCAGGGTGTCCTACCCTGCAACGTTGGTACAATGTGGTATCACATAGCACAAGATCTTAAATAAAACTAAGGACATAACCTCAAATCTCAGCTAGTATTGTATTTTTCATGATGCTGAAGTTTAACTCATACAATATGTCATTATACTGTCTTATAATACTATAAGCTGATCATCGACATAAAATATAGAACCTAAAAAGATAAAGTTTTCCTGCACCTGCCTTGAAGCCATATGGAGAGAGTGGCGATATAGCTGAACTCGTTTTTAATCTTGGCATTAGGTGGATGTGATGTAGTCAGCATTCCTCCCCATTCGCTTTACTCCCCGAGGGAAAAGTTCCCTGGTACCTGTTGATAGGGGCCTGAGTGTACCCCACATCCATCTGGACGTTTTGGAGGCAGAAAAAAATCTTACCTCTGCTGGGATTCAAACCCTGGATCCTTCAACCTGTAGGCTAGTGTTACTGACAACACAGTTTGCTGCCAGTTGGAATTTGTATGTCTGGATTCAGTGTATTGCGGCTGCTATTAAATTTTGTGGTTACCATGTTTAAAGAATGTTTTGGAAGTGGTTTCCTTCAACTTGCTCTCTTGTGTCATGTACAACAAATACATTTCTTACTGCACTTTATTAAAAAGGTACAAGCCTACAGAAATGCAGTCATTAATTCTAACCCTTCGTATATGTAGGAAAATATGGTAAAGTATCATTGATGTAAAATTTTCATATAATTTCACATTTGAGTCCATATAATGTAACAAATTGGCATAATGTTGTTAAATACATCTAGAAACAAAGGTATGTTGTGTGAATGAAACAAGATACAACCTGAAGAAACTCTGACAAGTTTCCAGCACCCTGGGCCCGGAAGGCAACCAGCTCTGCAGCTTTAGGTATGCACTGCAATGACCCAGTCTGTGTTACTCCACCTTGTGGTACTGCAAACACTGCTGCAATAACATCAGTATATCATCATTTTGTCATTTTTCACACTGAAAAAAAGTGTTCGATAAAACTTGCAAGTGGTGATATGATAGACACTTTGAATCATGCATGATGCTTGTCGGGTATGAGCTGTTTTTTGAGAAAGCTAATGCAATTTGATTTTACTTTATATGCAGTAGGTGGTATACTGTAATAGTATGAAAAATTGTCAGATTTTTCTGACTTTGTATACTCTCCCACCCCCTCCAAAAATGCAAGATTTCATCGATATTTACTTAGTAATTTCACGGAAGAAAAATGTTGACCTACCAATGGACAGGCAGTACCTCTATGTTATGGGTTAATTTTATTCAATTTACGGAAAGGACATTAAGTATGGGCTAATGGACGTAGATCAGGGCGCACAAATTTTTAAAAATTCTAGGAGACGCCTCGAAATTCTAGGCGCCAGAAGGGTGACATGAAGCTAGGGCAAGCATATGTCCTCTTTTTCCCGACACAAAAATTTCCTTCCGGGCGGATTGTTTAATCTGATAGAAATATCCAGTTTTTTGTTACTATTTATCGTTTTTAAAGCTTTGCCTATTTCAATTGCATTGAAAATAAAAATATTTAATGCGCTTTAAAGAAATACGTAACCATAATATTACATGAACATTGTCCGTGTCCAAAAATAAAAACGTGCCTTCGGCAGTTGACTTTCGGAATGTCTCGGAAAACTTCGGCGCGGAAATCTGGAATAATTTCAACTCTGTGAAAAACGTGGGTCAACAATGTCTCACTCAGAATTTCATACCCGAGAAGGCAGGTTAACGTTTGGAGGGAATTTTACTTAATAAAATTGTACCTGAGTTGTGTGCCCTCTCTTTGCATTGATGTCCTCTTTTTTATGGCCGATATGTTCAAAAAGTTTTCTTTTCTTGATGGATAGATTGTAACCCGGACACGAATCAAGTTCCATACTGAGGCCCATAAATATTAGGTGTCACCGCACAAAATTTAGGCGCAACGACGACCTGGCGGCCGAGGTTTGTGCACCCTGATGTATGTATAGCTTATGTGCCTACAATGTCAAGGGGATATTTGAATCAAAAGAATAGGAAGTAACATGGGTTTGGCGAAAACCACGCTTTTATAGAAAGCTCCTTCGTAATTTGATAAGAATGTTGTTAGGATGATCAACTGAAGGGGCGATGAGATGGGAACCATAAGTAGCGTGTAGGGAAAAAAAAATACAAAATTTTAATAATGAGAGCTCAAGGGAAGACAGAATTTGTGAAGAGACCAAAACGCAGATGGAATTGTAATAAAGTGGCTGTTTGAGAAACAGGTTGCGAAAATGGTGAGTGGTTTCAAATGGCGTTGGTGTGACTAATGAGGGACTTTTGATCCAGCGGTAATAAAGCTTAAGCTTTCTTGAAAGTAAGGAATTTCTTAATTTTAACTTCCTGAGACAGTGGTTTAATACATATTCAAACCATGACATTACTTTGGACTTGTCCACCTATCTAGTTTACTGAAACCACTGTGTTTCAGAAATTTCTTTGTTAAGTTGAACATGATGTGAAAGAACTTCTACACTGTGGGGTTCCCCAGCAGTCCTTCTTGCAGAAGGATTTGACTCTGCACTACAAAGTAACAATATTTTCAAAGAGGGGTTTTCGCCTTGAAGTTAATTTACGAAGTGTGACTCTGTCTTTACAGCCGAGGCACACTGTTCAAATATAAACATTTCAATAAAGTTAACATTAAGAAGACACGAGTATTCTACTATAAAATTAACAGAGCCTTTTTATAAAGTTATTGTTATTAGCATTGTTATTGAAACAATGCAATATTAAGCCAGCTTGCCTGAATGTGTGAGCCTTTAAAATAGTGCAAAGAACAGCCACAAAATTTAATGTGGGCTGTAGGAAAGTATGGCGTCAGTATGTGGACTGGATTAAACTGACCCAGGATATGGCCCTATAGTGGGTACAAAAACAAACCCTCGATTTTGACGAAAGAAGAAATGGAATTTATTGGGCAGTAGAAAACCTGTCAGATTTTCAAGGAATGTTCGGTTCTGTGATATTGTTTACTTAGTTTGGTTTGTTTTACTTGTGACAGGGCAGACAGGGCAGCATTGTCCAAACTTCTTGGCCGGCTTAGTACACTGCAGTTCTTCTCGACTTGGACATTTGAATCTGTTGCACTCTATGTTTCCAGAGTTACACTGACACATGACACAGTCCATTGGACCAAATGGACCAATCACAGGATGCCACGAGGATCCATCTAGGTAATATCTATAAAGGCAAGAAGAAAACACAAGAACTTTTCAAAGGGTATTACTTTACCGTTGCGAATACAAACGTACACATTACTTACTATGGAGTGGCTGTGCCAGATATATCAACTACAGCAAGACTGATTTTAGGTTGCGAAATTTCACAGCAAAATAAAGCAGCATCTTAGTTACAAACTTATTTCAATTTGTGTGCATGTTGAGGGATGGCACTACCATGAAAAATATTATGTTCAGCATTGTATACATTCCATCTTGTGGCCAGAGGGCAATTTCTGCATTGTCACATGGTCTGTCCTGCTTTCCTTCCTGTGCGTGTATCCCAAATCCTAGATACAATTACTCATAGGTTACAGTTATGACCACAGTGTTTATACTGGAGGCATATCCAGAATGAGAGGAAATTTGCCCACTAGCTATAAGTGCTGTGAATTCGTTTAAACTTTAAGTCTAAAAAGTTTACAGCACATGTCCTGAGACTTTTTTTTCTAGATTCCCTTCATTTCCTAATGCTGTAACACTTTTCAGCAGCATTGTATGTCACGACCATGAAGCACGTTGCTAGGTGTCCTGCAGACACAATGCACGGTGCTCAGTTGTGATCGGATGACCATGGAATACACGGACGACAAAAACTGTGTGATACCCTTCACCTTCGTGCCTGTGAAAGTCGAAATGCTACCGTTCTTCGGGAGTAAGCGCTATATTATTGTGGCTACTGTTATCGGACGCTAATGCTTGTCGAAGGATGCAGCACCGTCTCCGTGAGACAGGAAGTTTAACGTCTACGGTTATCATGAATGCAGGTCGCCCACGGACTGTACGGACACCAGCCCATGAAGATGCCACATTTGTATCTGTGGAACAAGAACCGTCGAATAACTTATGGGATATCGCACGTGTGTCCCCGAAGTATTTCTGGACGATCATCCTTTATGGATACAATTTTGTGAATGGCTCCTGCATCAACTTGCTGTGGATGTGTTATGGTTACACAGTATTCTGTTGGTAGACGAGAGTGTTTTCTGTGTGAGGGTGTGCCTTACAGTCATCTCTGGGCGCAGGACACATCTCAACCGCGAACGCTTGTGTCAATTCAACTTCAACGGCAGCGTTTGGGCTGACATCGTCGGGATATTGTCTTGGGCCCTATCTGCAATCAGACAGACTGACGGCTCGAAGATGTCGTAATTTTTTGCAGACTCTTTACCGATGCTACCTTCTGAAGTTGTGTCTGCAGCTGTGAGGCAGAAGTTGTGGTGTCAGCATGACAGAGCTGCAGCCCAAATGGGGAAGATATCTGACAGTTATTGAATGCGACGTACCCACAAAGGTGGACTGGAGGTGGAGGAATGTTTAATAGATTCCTGTCGCCGGACATCTACCCGATGGACTTTTCCTGTAGGGACACCTGACGGAGAACGTTTACGCATTTCTTTCTATGACTATTGGAAATCTGTTGACAAGAATTCAGACAAATGTGAAAAATATTGATGCCAAGGTATTAAGGCGTGTTGGAGTGAATACCATGCAGCACATTTGCATTTGCCTGAAGCCCCTATGGTTTCATCGTTTGATACCTTGTGCCATTTGATGGTGATGTGTAACTCGAAGACTAAGAGTTGAATGAAGTAGGAGGCGCATTTTTTGACTTATTTTTAACAAAGAATTAGAGCATGATGAGCTTGTACACGAGTCTCTTTGCATCCTATAACGTCTACCTTATCCTTCTCACCGCACGTACACACAATCTGTCGCTCGCTCGCTTAATCACTCACACACACACACACACACACACACACACATGCATACATAGAGACATACGATAAACCACATTAGATTATTCCTCTTTCCAAGGAATTTAAAGTCTTACGACACAATGATTAATCCCTTCAACTCTATGTTTATGCAGTCAGAATGTACACAAGAAATGAATACACGTTTAATGACATTGCTCTTACGAACCATTTGAAAACTTGCCTGTTTGTGTTTACGTGACTTTTTCCACCAGAACCTTTTTTTTTTTTAGGTGAACAGGACTACAGAGTACAGGATTACAGGAAGTTTAGGGATCACTCGGTTCACAGAACCTGAAGACTCACTTGCCAGAAGAGATGCAGTCCTTGTGTCTTCGGTCCCGTGGGGCACTTTGGTCCTCGAAAGCCACAGGCGAGGACAGTTCCTTGTTACTAGCAACTTCTGCAGAAATAAGAAGGAGGAAGAGGCAGAGATAAAGGCGAAGAAGAACAAGAGGAGGAAGATTTGTTAGTTCACTGAAGGGTTATTTGACTGTAAAGGTTACGTGGTGTTAAGTTAGTTTATTCGATTGAAACCTCACGACTGAGGCGGTACGGCAGTAGACCACCCTTTAATTCTTGGCCAAAAATATTAGTCATGGGTCTATATATACACACTATTCATTCTGAAGCAACACCAATGTTTAAAACTTATTTTTACTACGAAATATTTCATTCGATATCGATCATCGTCAGGAGTTTTATACAGTTCCTTAAAAAGAAGGTAAAATATTGCTACTTGTAAAATCATATATCATAAGATATATATTGCAATAAATTTGTAACACTGATAGGGTCTCATGTAGCCAGTAAGTTGTGCCAAACGCTGCAGTGTTTTGTGATTTTTTGTGATGCTAGTTCCTAAGTAAGGAAAAACAATTGAAGTTAGGTAAAAGTTTAATATTTAAAAGTCCATATATTGGATAGAGTGGCAAATTAACTGTTGTTTTGCTTTTACATTTTTAATTTATATGTGTAGAGCAGGTTAATCTTTTTGTGTATGTGCTGATGTGCTTACTTGATGGATGCATCATCAACTTTTATGAACTTTGTATATTTATTTTCCACATTTTTATTATTTTCTTTCGTAATGTCCTGTAAAAATATGAATATAATATTAACTTTATTAAACATACTTGGTATAATAAAGCAAGATTTAATGTTATTAATTTTGTTATACGGAGTTTCCTTAACAATGTTGCTCTGCACTACATTGCCGATGGCGACTAAACGTGTGGCAACTTATTACTGAGACCGGTTGAGGTCGGAAGAGGGTTGTTTGGCGGCGCGTCATAGACTTACGTCATTCCGGATAATTTTATCTGTTTCTTAGATTTCCCATTGTTGAAGGTACATTTTAAGTACAGAAAAGTTAGAAAAATCAATTGTCTGTCAGTTTTGACAAACTAAAGATCAAAAGACATGGCAGGTAATCTTCATTTCTAGGCGTTTTCTACGAAGTAAGAAAAGAGCGCCTTGTCTAGAGACCACATCCGACCGCCCGTCCGTCTACGACTTAGTAACGAAAGCTACACTTTATGTCGGATTTTTATTAATTTTGATGTAAGAATTATTTTCAAAAATTGTTACACAAGTGCGAGTTTCGCGAACCTCGTCTCACTGACATTCACACTTTATTTAAAAAGGCAAAAAAAATATCTACGTACTATTTCCAAATTTGTCTACCGATATGGGATGAATGGAACAACTCCACGTAACGTCATCAAGAAAGAGCAAGGTTCATACAGACCGGTGCAGTGAACACCGTAGTTCACTTAAGGATGTGCAGGGATTTTTGTCTTATTTTCTACCCTTTCCATCCGAGTTGGATAATGTTACATACAGGAAGCGCCAACAAAAGCTTACTGAATAACGGCGAATTTCACTGAAACCGGTCATACTTTACACACCCCCTTCTCGTGCGATTTTCACTTGCCTGTTCGAACTCCTGCATCGACTTATAATTTCCTGCATAAACATCTTCACCACCTGCGAACTTCGTAATGAAGTATGATAGGCCAAAAGTCCATCTGCCTCACGGCGAAAGTACAAATTCGTTACAAGACAGTGCTGCCAATCACCCTGATCCACGAGAAATACCAACTTTAACAATTGGAAATTCACCTGAGATCCGCACTGATAATTTTCAATAAAAGTATTCACGCCTTACTAAACAATGAACTCTCTACCTTGTTCAAAAAGGCTGTACATCCGGAATTTATCAGGAAAACTACCGTGTGTTCTAATCCTATGCAAAGACAAAAAAATTTGTAACATATCTTTTGTCATTTGATTATTAGGTGCCGGCCAGCTAAGACTTAATGGCTCCTTACCAGGTAGGACCCACCTATAAACAGAACCATAGTCCTTTACGTTCCAACCACTTAGGGTACTTCTAATTTCTTCAGCTTTCTGAATTGGAAATATAATTACGAAATGCACGTAAGATCGCAGGACAGTCTGGAATTTCGTCTACACAAGTATCAAAACCATAAGTTCTTCTAATCCCACTTCAAAATCCCCGAGCCGACAGTTACTTAAGAGTTACAGATCTGTAATCTGGTGTCAGATAAAATTAAAACTAGCTGCAGAAGAAAAACATTACTATATGTTTATAAGTTTTTGTTCCACTTATAAAAATTGCATGTACTAGTCATAAGTTGCTTTTAATTGATGATTTCGGTTGAACGGTAAATCATCATAATATCGCTGTGTCTAAAAAAAAACCTACGTTTTTTTTAAAATTTCAGTTTAGGGGTTCTTCAGCCCGGCACCATCCTTTAGGTGCGCCCCTCTGGATCTTTAAAGGCTCTGTGTGTTCTTATTGAAGCAAAATACTGCACAGTTTAACAATATAATGTATAGTGATTTTAACGGCAAATACGGATTGTTTTTTAGTGAATCAGTAGGCCTATTGGGAGTGCCAGAAAATGAATACTGTGTGCTTGTTATAAGTCAATAGATGTTTTACAGAGAACAAAGCTTCGTCCATTTTTCTGAAAAGTTGTTTTGCTTTTTTGATTTCGATAAAATGGACATAGAAAAGGAAAAGTGTATTCCAAAGATATTATTAAATTATTAAGAATGTATTTCACTTTCCAACCACCATTTTGTTTCGTAAATAAGTTCATGTTGACTTTCAAAACCTGAGACAAAATTTTGAAACACAACATTCCTGCATCATCTGCCATTGTGTGTCAACTAAATAACGTATTTAGTTGTAGTTTCACTGACCTGGGCACAGAGGACAGCAGTTATCAGGGCTGTGAATTGGTTCATTGCAGCTCAGCTCCTGGCATGTCTGTACATCACAAAGCACAAGTCCTTCCTGTCCATAAAGAGAGAAATGTTGCAGAGATTTACATGGTCCAGTATTTTATGCCTTTTATAAACTGAAATAAAAAAAAAAATTTCAGATTTTAGGTTTCAACAGCAGTGTTTCTAAATATTTATTGTCTACCAGGATGTGATGGTGTGTTGTTTGGGAAGTGGTTCCCAGAATTTTGAAGGTGAAGGTGTTATGATGCTTTGAAATATTGTAAACTACTCATCCAGCAACATGGCGTCATATCTCAGAAGACTTTAAAATTCACCAAAATGATTATGTTTGCTTTGTAACTTCAACTTACATATGGTCTGGACATCTCATGAATGAGGTTTTGCTTCCCTACAGGGACAAGAAGTATATGGCTTCTCAAAAGACTTCAAATTGGCTCCAAGGCTTGCTCTTTCCATGAAGGTTAAGACACTAAGGCATGAAAAAACTGACCACTTACTCCCATCAAGTGCTGAGGTTAAGAATGTGTGGAGCTATACCCTACTCCCCTGTGTGCTATAAGGGTAAGCACAGGGAATTCACTTTCCAGACTTGAGAAAATATATTGTAATGTTCTGTCAACCAGAACTGATGTGAAATGCATTGAAATAGCTCAGAACTGGAGATGTAAACACTACTGAAATGGCACATAATTCTTTTTGAAGACATGAACTGTACTGAAATGGCTCACAATTGTATTTTAAGTTGTGAACCATATTTAAATGGCTCAGAGTTGGGTTTGAAGATGTGATAGTGATAACTTTGGGGTTCATAACAGTGAGATCCTTACTATTCTTACTTGTAGTATAACTGACAACTGCTCAGGGATGGGAGTTCAATTGTTAGTTTGTTTATTGTTCATTGTGTTGATTAATTAAGTACTTAACGGTTACTGGTTACTTCATTACATAACTTATATGCTAGTTATTTGTGTAGTTTTATTTAATTTCTTGGGTGATTGATGACTGTGTTATTTAGCCTGTAGGCCGATTACTTTATTAACTAATTTGCATAATGAATTAATTAGATTGTTGACTAATTAGTTTCTTGGTTATGTAGTAAGCAGTTACCTGGCACCTACACTGGACACACTGGTTGGGGCTATTCACTTTCATCCCTGTTGAGTTGGATGGGAAGTTCTGTCCATCCTTGTAGATGTGTCCATTGTGGATGCAAGCCACAATGTCAGGTGATGCTGGTCTGTGAATGGACATCCGTGACTCTGTAACAGTCAGTCAGTTTACTGTTTGTTTTGTGCATACAGTTTTGAAGTATTATTACTTATTCTGAAAGAGCAGCATCTTAAATTACAAGTTTTCTTACATTGAAGCACTGTTTTCTTTATGTTGTAATATAAATATCGGCCACAGTCCCAAACCATAAACTTTCAAAAGTTCTATTCTTATTTACTCTGCTCTTAGCAGACAAACTCTCACTACCTATAGGATATATTTTACATAGTTATAGTTGTTAAGGGTCTTTGGAAGATGAAAAAGTTAAGTTGTTGTAGATACAGGTCATAAAATTAAATTGAAGAGAAAGAAAAGTAGTCAATTAACACAGTAGCCCCCACCCTTTTTGTGCCTATGGACATGTTTGAAACTTTGTGGGAAAATTTCATTCACCAAACAATTAACTTAACACATGTCTGTTTTTTTTTTGGATAAACCATCATGTGGACATAAAAAATAGAACACATTCAATGTTATAAAAAACCACATAAAGAGACATGCTTTTATACGTAAAATTACTGTTACCCAAGTGGAAAGGTAGTGTAGTCTTTGGCACTGCATTTCATTGGCCAGTTTTTCAGTTTTTGGAGTGTAGGATGATTTTCCTGCTCACAGTCTTGAAGAGGGCATCAGATAGTTGAGAACTGTGCTTTGATTGGCCTATATAATGTTCTTGGTTGAAAACAATGATTAATACAGATAAGTTGAGTCAAAATAAAATTTTAATTTTTAAGGAAGGAAATTTTTCTCAGTCAACTGGATTTTGAATATTTTTATGTCCTGCATAGAATTTCAAAACAACCTTATTTTGAAGGTCCAAACTCTCCATTTACAGTTCTTCTGCTCATGCTTGAATGAGTCTTTCAACAGATGCAACAGTTGCTGATTAAGTGGCAGTGAATTGTTGAAATCTCTTTCCAGACTCACCCAGGAGTTTTTGAAGGTGGTTGACAAATGGTGATGGGTTCAAATAATGCTCATTTTCTTCCCACTTGAGCAGTGAATGAGAAGTTTTTGTCTTCATATGTGACCTTTACAAAGCACTGGTACCACCTTGACCAAGAATTGCATCTTTCTTCTCCAGTATCAGAAGATTAGACAACTATGCCTCATGACATATTCTTGCATGTGGGTTAGACTGGTGTGCGTGCACAATAGATTTGAGGAACATAAGAGGTGAAATAACATAAATTATTGATCAGTGTACAGTGTTGTTTGAGAAAAGTGAACAAGTGAGGGAGGAACAGACAAACAATGGACTGTGATTTAATTTGAATTTTTGTATGAACATAGTTGCATTAACAGAGCAATTGTGGTAAATTATGCCCAGGTCTTGAACCATTTCCATCTATCCCTGAGACCAATGACCTTACCCAAAAGCAATGAGCCAGGTCTATCCTGAAGCATGTAATCTTATGTGTTTCTACATAAGTAGATGCTGACATGTAATGACAGAGATGACAGTGGAAGACCAACCCAAACTTAGAAAATTACAGTGGTAGCACAGCGGCCTTTTGTGGGGACTTTATGTAATGTAGTCCCCTAGGGAAGATGGCAGCAGTTTAGAAACAGTCTGTTTAATCAGAAGGACTGAAGGTATCAAAGTAACTGGAGCATCAGGATATGATCCTTTATGTTTTCATCAATAAAATTAAAAATGTAAATTGTAAGAAGTTTGATTATTATATTCTGAATCAATGTTAAAAGATGTTGTGGCATATTGTTGGCACAATTTTGTATATGAATTGAGTAAAACACACTTCTTATTACATTTGGCTATGGAGTCGAAACTGAATGTTGTGCTTCATCACTGCAGAAATAGCAGTTGACGACTACATCTGTAAAAGGGTTGCTCTGTGAAGATATTTTGTTAACTGAGGGGTGTAACTTTTTCTGTCTTACACCTAGGAGACAAACTGAACTCACCTGTGCAGATTTTGCAACACTCTGAGGTGTCCTTTTCACTGGAGCATGTGACAGGACACTCCTTGCTAGAACAGTTCATCCTGCCTCCCTGCAGAAACAATGAAATTTTTGTTGTGAATTGGTTGAGAATTTGTGAAGCCATAGAGAGGATTAGGTATAAGGGCTGTTACAGTCTTTGCCATTACAAGGTTCTGTGGTTGTTCTTATCTGCAAAGCAGAAAACAATTTGTGAACAGCAACATTAAACAGGGTACCATTGTCTTTACACTGCAATTTATGAAACAGCTTTGCTCCTAGAAATCACTGTATGATGATGTAATGTCTTTCTCATTGACTCATTGTTAAAACTGTTATGTTCCTAAGTGGTTGAGAAATGTGCTTTTCTGTGTTATTACACATCGAGTAGTGGTAATTTCTTACCAAAGTTTCGGAGCATTTTTGGAGGTGCAAGAAAATAAGGATGGTCTGGAAATGAATAGGAAACATCACCTTCTAGTATAAGCTGAAGGTTTTAGTTGTTTATGAATTGTAACTGACATGGAACATAGAATTTATATTGAAAGGAAATAGCAAAGTGCATCACAAAATATGTTAAACATCTTAATTGTGGTGAGGACTATGTGGAAATGTCTGAACTATTCTTAACAGAGATGAAACTGTGAAACCCAATCTGTGCTTTATGTATTGTATATTTTTCCTGACTGGCCTTCCTAATTTCACCAGTAGTGATGTATGTTTAACTAAAGTGTAATGTTAACTAGTCTGTTCCCTCGCCACTGGCTGAGAAACGCTTTGTGAAAGACAGTCTGGAAGAACTGGAATTAGTTGTGAGGATCATAATTTAACTATATTTGTGAGGAATAACTTGTGGATTATATCTGATGTTTCTAATATACATTTACTATTTTCTGACAAGTTAGATGATGTGCTGCTAAGTACATTTTTATAATATTATATCTCCCTTATGATGGCTTGGGGACCGCGGTAGCACAGTGATTATGGTGCTGTACTACAAATCGGAAGGTCGCTGGTTTGATACCAGCTAGTGTATTGGATTTTTCATTGACACAAAATTCTTTCGATCACACTATGGCCCTGGGGTCGACTCAGCCTCTAACAGAAATGAGTACCAGGAGTATTTCCTGGGGGTAAAGGCGGCAGGTGCGTAAGGCTGACAACCTACCACCATCCTGTGCCGTTGTCACGAA
>Ga0123352_10013655_pt1 | contig 12896 bp, 5 predicted proteins | sample TergutLab28metaG_FD_89700 | JGI IMG/M metagenome (GOLD analysis project Ga0123352, IMG submission 89700) | Labiotermes labralis P1 segment gut microbial communities from Petit-Saut dam, French Guiana - Lab288 P1 | ecosystem: Host-associated > Arthropoda: Insects > Digestive system > Gut ... | reverse complement strand
TACACTAGAAAGGCAGGAGCAAACCGTTGTCAGGATGGGACACGGTGTGGGGAGGGAAACCCCCCCCCCACACCGCTGGAGTGAGGCTGTGAAAGTGTGAATGCTAGATGACATGGTATGGGAAACGGACTACCAAAACACGAGGCAGAAGTGACGTTACGTTCCTATGTATATGATTGAAAGTACAACAAATGTTTCAAAAAAATCTCCTGGTTGGGACGAGATTTTCCACCCATCCAGACCGAGCTTGTGGCCCATCCAGCCTCCTGTACAATGGGTACCGGGTCTTTCCCGGGGGTAAATTGCGGTCGGGGCTTGCTGCTGACCACTCACCCCTTCTAGTGCCGCGGTCATGGAAGAGTAGATCTATACCTCTACCTAACCTCCGGGCCACACCACTTTACCTTTTTTCACTTTTACTGAGATGGGTTTAATTTCAGGCTCTTTAATAATAGTCCTAGTAATAGTCACGAGCAAATCAAGAGACGTCACAGACTTCTAGAAAACTTTTTGTTACACATTTCTATATCAAGGAACACTTTGATTTCCAGTTTGAAGTCAAATTTATATTTTTATCAAGACACCTACCCCCTTATTTTCTTTATTCTTCTTACGCTGGAACTACCATGTTTGTTTTATCTTTCCAAATTGGGCCCATGCCAAGAAGATATTGCTTTACTCAAAATTACTGTGAAGTGTGGCACACTTTTCCCAAACGGAACTGCATATTTAAAGAACAATGAACATCTAATTTTATCTTATGTGGTTATAGCTCTGCATGAATCGATTTGTGCCTGCAATAAATGTAAGTGAAAATCAGTGGCGTTTTCAGGATGGTAACGAAGGCATCTGGAAAATATTTTCGTGCCCTGTTAAAGCATGCATACCCATATCCTTCTTATCCTTTGTTATTACACTCATTTTTTTTTTGTCAACTGCGTGCAGATTTTGGAAGGAGTGAAAGTTAACTAAGCCTGTAAAGACGACATTTCTCTTTGAATTGATGGAAAACGCGGCACAGTGCGGATGAGAACATTGATATGTATTCTGATTGGTCATTGATTTGCAAAATGTTTTACAGTTAGGCATCATCTCATACAGGGTACCCGGGACAGCCGATGAATTATTATTATTATTATTATTATTTAAATTCCATCTTAAATTAGCACAAAAGTAAGACATGGAAGAGGAGTGAGAATATTTTGTGTCCAGTCGAAATTTTTTTATTCTACCGGAATTACAAAACATGTTGCCCGTTTTACAGTTACGGTGAATATGAGAATGATTATTTTGAAAAAATATGCCTAATGATATTGTAGTCTCCAAGGGTTTAATAAAATTTATTCAATTCTCCGTTTCTATATACTTAGGTTTCCCTGTAGGTATAAATATGCCATGTGATGATTTGTGTTATGATAGGTCTCAGCAGTTTGTTTTAAGACTTTAAATTGTTTTTATGGGAAAAGAATATACGTATTTATGGTAAACGTGTTTGTACTCCTTGATGGTAAATATTACGAAGATTGGCTTATATGTCCGTAGTTGATTGTGATAATTTTTTCTGGTTTCAACGAGAGAGTAGTAGATACATCACTATGAGTACCCAGTAACTTGAATTTAATATCTCTGTAGGATTGATGCCTTCAGCATACAAATCCAAAGAGCTATGAAAACGAGAGAAGGAAAAAGTAGGTCTAGAAGTATAAAAGGAAAAGCTTGGTGCTGATTACTGAATAACGTCTCTTCCAAATTTGGAACATTACAGTCAACCATCCAGAAGTCACAGACGGGTGTCGATGCCGACTGAAAATTAGGTTGGTTCTTCAGTTATTTCACAAATCTGTTTGAGATGCATTACCGATTGACGTGCGAGGAAACTCTCGGGTGGTTAAAGGATAAGAATTTTGTAAAATGGTGGTCATGGTCCATTTGAATCCATGTGTTCACCTCCAGAGACAGTGGAAAAGAACGGAAAATATGTATTAGGAGTGTTGGTGGCTAGGTCTTGTATAAAATCAAACATCTGTCGGGCATACAGAAAGTTTTCACACATACCTACCTCTTCCTTGACGTTAATTTTGTCACCAGGGTGAATAATATGTGTTATTTTCGAAGAAGAGACGCGAAAAAGTCTTTCATTTTGTTGAAAGCTTTCGCTCCGAAAGAGAGTGTACATTGGCAGTTCTTTAGTGCCCGTGATTTATTTTGTTTTATCAGAAAGACATGATTCGCTTGAAATACTTGCATTATGTTACTGTAGTCTGGGAATTTGCTTCCAAGGCAGCAATATGTTATCCCGCGAGTGACTTCATTACCTTATTTTAACCGTACGAAGGAAGGAGAAAGAGACAAAAGGTAAATTTCACACTGTAACCTGTTACGTAGGTAGAGAGGGGGTGTAGAGATATAGCTCCACTATTTCTTTAAACTCGGCATTAGATGAGGCTGGGTGGTTAAGGCCACGCCTCGGCCACTTTACCCTCGGGAATGACCCGGTACTCATTGTATAGGAGGCTGAGTAGGCACCAGAGTCGGCCTGGAGGGATGCGGAATACCTTGCCTCCACCAGGATTCGATCTCTGGACCGTCCTGCCCGTAACGAGTCGCTATACCGAATACGCTATCCCGGTCTAGAAAGAAGAGAAAAAAGTACTTAATTTCCTAACACAGATATTTAAATTGAAATTTATATTTTTATAATTTCTTAAGCTTACCTAAAATAAATAGGTCCAAGTGTGTATTATAGTCAATTACAAATTTCCTTACGCCCATGATTGTCTTAAGTGAACCGAATCTTTATGAACAGGAGTACCCACAGTGTCATAATCATCAAGTTTTATATAGGGGACACTGTACAAATCGTAATTTTGGTATTAAACACGCTGGTTGGCAACGGTAAATGAATTCAGTAACGGGTCAGAAATGATGTAGCCCTATGTATTTATATGGTCTTCAAGTCATTGTGTTCATAAACCCTTCTCTGGCGAATTTAAATCGATCATTTTGTGTACACGTGATGTGGAAAGACTGACGCAAAGATTAAGTCTGGAATGTGGCGATATTATTTTCCTTCATCGACTCCGTCTACATTTTCCCCACTGCAACGTGTGCTTCTTATCTAAAAGCTTTGATTTTCCACAAAGTACTTAATACATTATGCGGTTTGGATGGAGTTTCGGATATTCTGTGATGCGACACCGTGCAGAGAGTGAAACGCCATTTTGACTTTTCGTGGGAGCTTGCTGCCTTCCTTTTATTGTTTTAAGTGTTTGAAGACTTCTTGGACTACTTGCAATAAAAATTCATTTTTCAAAAACAAGTTTACCTCCCTCTTCATCTGTTTCCTCTTGGTGACCAGTGTGTCGCACTTTTCTGTAGATTTTCCCCACAAGTTGTTCAGTATGGTAATAATATCTTTCTGCTTCCCTTAATAGTCTGCATCCCGTAAATAACATTTATTTCTTCCGATAACAATCAGACACAATGTTATAATCATACTGCTACCGATGATCCTGATCCGAAGCCAGTTCATAAATATGCTAGGAGGAGAGACAGGCACAATTACATGGGAAGAATAAAGTAAAATTTAGGACTTCCAGCAAAAGAATTTCGCTTGTGTGCAATATACTGGTATATTGTGAGTGTGTGGACTTCAAGGTTACTAGTATTAAGTTTATGACTGTGTTTATCACGCGAAGGGATGCGGCATGCTTTTTGCTAGGGTTACAACCATATTGCCGCTCTGTCTCCCTGGGAACAGCACATTCTATGCCCCTTTCGGCATACACCAATCAGACAGCTGTTATGCTTGATGAGAGTAGAGGCCGTGAAGCTACCACAGGCTGGGTTCGGTGACTTCTTAGCTGACACACGTGTGGGGATGTTGAAGCGGAAACGTGACGATAATAAAGAGGTGTATTTTGTTGATACAATTTGTAACAGTGCCGGACACAAATAAATTGATTGTGAATGTTGAAGTATAAATATTGAAGTGACAGTGAGAATAAACCTAAAGAGGCCTAACCACAAATATCCTTCTTGTCATCTAGTCGGTAGACACTTAAAGTTTCCTATGACCACCATGCGTTACATTCCCTGGGTGGAGTTCGTGTTCCCGTCTTAGAGATTTTACCGGTTATAATACTTTCGTATCAGAAATACTTTTTTCATTTTTTCTTTCTTCATTCATCGTTATGTTAAGGAACTGAGCACCGCAGACTAATTGATACACCTGAAACAAATTCTGTCGAAATTATTATTATTAATATTTTATAGGAGCCATCCCGTTATTCAGGATATTAAAATATTGAGCATTTTATCTTCGTATTGTATGAAATTCTACACAGCAAATGTAAACAATATGGGATCCCATACTGTGGCACTGAACGTGTCATGTCCATGTACATAAATGTCTGCCTTATGATGTTTACTTGTAACCGAAACATGTATCAGCTTTACATTATTAAATATATTGTTGTGTTTTGACTGTCGAAGTTATGTTTAGAATGACTGTAATTAAACAAACATCGTCGCACTCTTCTGTGACATTACTATTTTAAATGTGAATGGAAGTTGGAATAATTTTTGGTTGGTATTCTTGTCAGTGCGGCAGAAGGTTGGAGTTTGACGTGTCTGAACTATTCAGGAAACTTGATGAAAACTGCCAGCACTTCGAGTGTCTGCACAGGACATCCTAATTTGAATATGCTCCTCTACAGATTACAACGTCTGAATTAAAGATTCGCTGTGTTGTTCATCCTGTTAACCACGTCGATGGAGCTGCGGTCCAATCGTCTTGCTTGGTTTTGAGATGAGAAGAAAGAGGGGATTTTTGAGTTTACATTAACCACTTATTGAGCATGTTCAAAACGTCTCTGATATACACTGATTGAGCAGATTGAATTCTATTCGTTGGTATATGTAAGTACGAGAGTCGGTCAAAGAATAAGTTCATAAGGCTTGTGCCGTACTTTGGGTTCGCATTTTAAGCTCTAAGAAGAACATTTCATGTACAAATATTAGTTTTTTCCTAGTCTCCGCCACAACTGGGGTATTTGTTATGTTGTGAGAACAGCTTGTCTGTCTCCTGTGTCAGTATCCCGTGTCCCGTGTCATTCAATCATGGTGTCACAGATGTTTCCATCTTGATGTCAGCTTCAAATCTCTGGTGTTAAGATTTTAATTCTTCGCTAAGAAATCACTAAAATATCTCGGTGACGAATTCCTCTGATATCACAATTACCGTAGGCTCTGTAGGTGCGAAAATATAGGCCATGCAAACTTACGGCTGACACGCCATCTTACAAGTATGAAAAGAATGTCTTCTGCACAAATTCTGAAGCTACATTACTTATTCTAAAAGTACTGGAATAATGTAGACAACGTTCCTTTTAATTATTCAAGGGGTTCTTTGGAACCCTATTAGAAAGATACAAGCGTCGCCCTCTTCATGGTAACTCTACCCGTAATAAAGACACGCTTTTTAGGCCCGCAGGCTAAAAGATACATTTTGGTGAAACTTAAAATGAGCTTCACAATGTCGGGGATCTCTTTACTATTTTATCTCATTTCCGTATCACCACTATAAACAAAATGGCCGTGTGATTCTTTAAGTCGAATTAAATAGCTGTAGCCGTTTTAAAAATCAATCATCTTTTACTAAGGCAACATTTTAGGAAAACGGAGTACAATAGCATGGAAATAGGTCGATATCCTTTTGTTTAACGACTGTCACTGACAAATTAGAGTACTTTGACATGTCAGATGCTTTGTGGGACATGTTAGAAATATATCGCTTACTATGGTACTAGTTGTATTGAAAACCGAAATTTCTAATCCCGTGGAACTCTAAATTGTAAGACCTGACTTTCAATGGCTTTGAATACTCGATACTTGCTCAGACAAAAGTACAAAAAAATATGTGTTTAGTTATTTATTTAAATAACAAAAAGAATTTGAAAGTAATTAAGTAAGACCAACACACGCTGCCTGATCTGTAAATCAATTGCCGCTGTACGAGTGTATTCGAGGTTACGAAAAGTGTCGTTTAAAGAAATAAAACTGTTAAAGGTAAGAGGAAAGTATTTTATTCTGCCTAGGATACTCTGAATTCTGTACCTTACTTCACACTAACGCCTCACAAAGTGCTCCTGTTGATCGCAGAACAGGGGCGGACAATTATTTGTAGTCTTGAACCGAATGTTTTTTTCCCCTCTGAAGTCAGATGGACGACAGTTGAATGGAACGGGCTCAGGATCGTTTCCAGTCGCTGCTACGTTTAGTATGAACTGCTATGGTAGCAGAGAGTTAGTTAACACCAAGATGTAAGGATCGGATCCCTCCCTCAGCCTGTCAATGTTAGCTGGAACAAGAGCTCTTGGATATACTGTATTCGTTAACAATTCACAGCGCAAGTTGGCGGCGCATCACGTACCGGCTGCGTCTGATGGGAATCGTGACCTAAGGCAGACATAAGATCCTTATTACCCTATTTGCACTGTGGGGATAAACTAATTTGTGTCTGATCCAGTTCATTTTAAACTACTTTCTTCTTAGCGCACCTCGCGGTTCAGTGGTTACAGTTCCTGCTTAATATTCCGGAGATCCTTAGTTGAGTTTTCGGCCCGGAGGCTGAATATTTTGACTTAAGACTTTTGTGTTTTTCGTCAGTACTTCAGCGTCAATGCTGCGTTAAAAGCTTATAATAAAACACGAACTGTTCCTGTGATTATCCAGTTAAATTCTGCGATGTATTTGAAAAGGCGTCTTTGAGGATTTACAGTGGGCAATGTAGGTTCTTTTAAAACCGAAATTCGGCATTGGCTAGGTATTGTGACGCAAGCTTTAGAGAGATTTATTGCACAACCCTTTTAATAATACATGCGTCACGCAATCTTGTTCGCCTTTAAAAGTTTTAGAAAAGTAATGGAAGTAGAGAAGAGGTTTATAGAGCAATGAAATTTAATATCTAGAGGACAGTTTACTATAAGGTATCAAAAACACTGGAATTTAAAAATACCTGGATTCTTGGATGTTGTTTTAAATAAAATGAAAATAAACCGGCCAAATTATTTGAAATTTTTTTGAAGTATTTGGATTGTTTATGTACGAAATAAAGCTATTATAACAATTATTGTAATAAGCGGGTTTTATTCTTCTCCATTTTGTCCATTATCAGTTACATTCTTTGATATTGCCTTATAGAGTTTTTGGAGCGATTTTAAAATTAATTCTTTAACATGGAATTAAATTAACGACAGTTTAAGTGTTAGTTGTAATATACGTTAGTCTGAAATATCGTCGAAACTATGTCAAGTTCCTCAGTTTAAAACTCATTCCATCAGGAATTCAGGAATCATACCATCATAATCTGATGGCATGATTCCTGAACAGATTATACGTAGTGAACCCTATAAAGTGAACAATTTCAGTACGTGTTATCATATACAGAAGCCTCTTATCATACTACTTTCCTGTACGTTCGACCGACTCCTTTCCAATTTTATATAACCACCATCAGCATCGTTTTAATATATTTACAATGAATTCCGTACAAACATTAAAAAGGTTATGTTAAGGTAAAGCAGTCCCGTTACAGGCCTGGAGTGGCCCAGAGGGTTCCAGGAAGTTAAGGTTCCCAGATTTCATGACAACGGCACAGGATGGTGGTAAAGTTGTGAACCTTACGCACCGGCCGCCTTTACCCCCCAGGAAATGCTCCTGGTACTCATTTCTGTTGGAGGCTGAGTCGACCCCAGGGCCATAGTGCGATGGGAAAGATTTTATATCAATGAAAAATTCCAATGACACCAGCTGGAATCAAACCAACGACTTTCCGATTTGTAGCACAGCACCTTAACCTCTGTGTTACCGCTGTCTCAAGAAAGGTTATTTTAAGAGTAGTAAATTTAAAAACATAATTAAGTAATCCGTATATGTTAAGTGTTTTCGAAAAAAGAAATTACATCGATTACTCTATTTATACGTAAGTAAAAACAGAGCACGTTTTAAATTAGCATAATAAAGTTTGCCATAGTAGTCTTAGATATATCGATCGACGATCAAAACGAAATCAGTAGACCTCGCCATCTAGATAAATGCAGCAAAATAGTAAAAGTAACCGTAAAACTATACGAGATCATAGTTTTCATATTACTAACGCGGAGGACAGTCATACCAGCTAAGACTTCACCTACATAATAAATGTGAATGATATGTACCAACTATAATAAATGTTTATCGAAGTGTATTGAAGAATGTATAGTCTACATTACCAACAAGAAATTTAATAAACTTGAACCAAACCGAAATTTGTATTGCTGTATGAACATACGTATTATAGAAACTGGAATAAAATTAATGTACCAATGAATATACAGATGAAAACTTACGAACAGGCGAGTATTTACATACATTTGATAAAAAGACAAGGAACGCCACGATGAATACTGTACACCTCATTCAATTTAAGGAACTGTGAAATTAAACCTTAATATTTACCTAAAAATTTACTGTTTTGATAATTTATAGGGTTTATGCTAAACGATTTTAATATTTCTTAAAGACACTAGCATAAAAACTGTAAATAGTAATACTAAACAAACACGTATTAATAAAATAAGAAATAAAACCTGAATTGATGTAAACGTAATACATAACTAATCTTAATTACGTCTTAAGTAGTACTAATTTTAATATCAATCCTGTCAATATTAGTGTAGACTACATTGTCTGAATTTTATGATAACACCAATGCTGTTTCTTCAAAACAGGAATCCATCTGTCGAAAATATACCTCACTTGGGGTAACACATTTGGGGTGATAAATGTAGGTTATCTGTGCTATCGAGAACAAAATCTCACACAATGTTGAGCACAACAAATAGCTTGAAGTAGATACGGTAAGTAAAACCGAGTTCAAATGCGCCTATGAGAAAACAAAACGGGTTGCTACTACAGGTCCACTGTAACGTGTAACACAGAGATAACATATACAGTCACTGTGTACTCCACATCATTTTTGAATAGGTTAAACATGGTGCACAGTGTCAGGCGATCAGTTACAGGTAACAAGTAATATGTTAGCTTGAACATAATTGACATCTGTGAGATGTCTGTGTTTCTGCTGGAATGGAGGTTTTAGACATGTTGGCAAAGTTGCACAAAGTGACTGTTAGCTTTGTCTTGTTTATTTCCATCCGTTCTTCTGTCCTTCCGTACGTCCGCATGGAACAATCTTCCCGCGCGATGGATTTTTGCTAAACTTTGAATTGAAGGTTTTACTGCAGTCTTTAGAGAAAATGCAAGTTCGGTTAAAGTCGGACAAAAATAACAGGCACTGTACATAGAGGTATACGCACTTTTGAAACCACTTTAGTGTCTGTCGTTACCATAGTTGCCGATGATAGCCGTCGTAAGTGATAGTAAGTGATAAAAATAGAAAACAGTAACTGTTAATTTTCGACAATTTTTTGTGGAAATTGGTATTGATATGCCATATTTCTTCCTACGATTTAAGCGATACATAATTAAGCAGTATAAAAACGTGAGACCATGGTATTTATTTGGCGTAGGTCTGCGACCGCTCGACTGCTGAGATTGTGGGTTCGAATCCCACCGGGGTCATGGATATCTCTCTCTTGTGAATGTTGTGTGTTGTCAGGTAGAGGTCTCTGCGACGAGCTGATCACTCGTCCAAAGGAGTCCTACCGACTGTGATGCGACGTTGTGTTTGATCGAGAAACCTCGTGAATGAGGAGGCCTTGGCCCCCGTGGGGGCTGTTGCGTCAAAAGAAAAAAATAGTATTTATTTATTGATACTGTGTCTAAGAATATGAAGTGTAGCGTGCAGAGAGGCTGGAAGTATACCTACAAATTATGTATGAACTTTTCATTGAAGTCGGTAACTACAAAATGTTTTGCTGGGGCGAATAATTGAGGTTATGCACGACTGACAAATTTAACAGAGTCGAAGTAGATTCATAATATTATGCAGAGAAATATGAAGATATTTGTGATAGCAATAATGTTCACAGTTATGAGTAATAAAATGACTTCAACGGATTAAATGATTTGACCAAACAAGAAAGGGTTTAGGAGCCAGAAATTCGAAAGCGCCTGAATAAGATATTACATGCACTTCTTATATATTTTTTGAAGGTCTTTAAAGTACAGTTTATTGTGATGGCAGAGTCAGTAGATGTGGTACATCTGTTATATTACGCTAACGCTTGTAATATTTAGGTCACTTGTTACTTAATGCTCAAATTACTTGTGTATGTGTGATACAATAACAGTGCTTTACTGTAGAGAGTCAGTTATGGTTTACTTGAGAATACATAAGATAGAGGACAGTTCTGGGTAAACATGTATACTGATGAGTTCCTTGGGGATAGAATAATTGGATGGAAAAGAGATATTAAGAACGCGAGTGTTCTGACAAAATTGGATGTATGGAAGTGATAAATACTGTGAAAATGTAAAGACAAGACATTTATATGCGAGGCAGTCGACTCACAATTTGTCTGGGTGTGGGCTCGAATTATTCTCGGTGTTGACTGTTTTGGATGAATATTTCGTACCTAATAAACACACGGTATTTAAATACTTCCTACGTACTGAAGTAAGTTACGGCCATTTTCTTCCAAGACTTTACGGTTTACCGTGTATAATGTTCCGCTTATCTCGTTCCACGCCATGCAGCTTCTGCAGTGTGAACGTAGTCGCGGTAAGCGTACGGGAATACGCAAGGAGTTGACAGATATTCCGTCATTCATCACTGTGTTCATAAATTCCCTTTACTGGATCATGCCACTCTTTTTTGTGTTAGTGGTTTAGTATTGTCCACTACTTGTTTCAGTGCATCTAGAGCAATTTCTATTTGCATTCCTTATTCTTGAACGAAATTTTAGACTAAGTTTTACCACTGTGTCGGAAGCTTCCAGGAAAGATTCTTGACCCAGAGATATCCTGACCACAAATTCTTCCTGCTTCTTCTCAGATATATTAAATAAGTGCAGAAATGGTGTTTTTAAACATTCTAACACAATTCCCCCCACTATATTTCATTCCTGAATCTTGTTATTCATGCTGAATTTTGTAGTGATAAAAACCTTTCTCTAATACGACATATCGATGGTGCCGAAAATTTGTTTTAGTCAAGTGCCATAATGTGTTTCAAGTTTTGAGATGCAGGCCGGTTTCTCATATCAGACAAATTGTTTTCTACAGACAGAATCTCCGGTCGTCTTGTATCAATGGGAAATGCGAGTTTGGAGTGTGCGGGCTTGCTTGCCGATAAGAATTGAATGGCTGGGGGGGGGGGGGGGTGTTCTTGTTTGGGTGTTAACCTCAGAGGGTTTTAGCGGGTTTTTTTGAAATACTATTTTGAAGAAAGGGTGTTTTTTTCAAAGCTTTTTTAAAATGGGAATTGGGGTTTGGGTGGTGGGGTGTTGTGTGTCCGGTAGAATTTAGATGCGTGGGGGGGGGGGGTTGTCCTTGCTTGGTAGTTAACCTCAGATGGTTTTAGCGCGTTTGTTAGATATACTATATTGAAGACAGGGTGTTATTTTCAATGCTTTTTATAATGTATGAGCGTGTAATAGTGTAACCGAAGGTTTTGTAAACAAGTACACATCAGCAGATTACTGGACAAATTTCAAATAATATCTTCACTGCTGGACAAAGGGCAATTTCAAGATTTATATTTTAATTTAAAATAGGATAACTGGAAAAAGAAAATTCCAGAATATTTTATTTTAATTGAAGAGGAGATATTATTGGACTGTATTGGAGCTCCAATGGAAAAAGTTTTCTAAAATGTTGTGCCGGTTAAATGTTCAATGTGATCTGTCAAAATCTTCAGCACACATGGCACTGAAACTTTTAAATTGGTCCATATAAAATTACTGCCTTTCGAATACTCTTTCCTCTAGGCTGGGAAGCAAGAAAACGTTATTACAAATGGTTCAGCGAATCGGAGGCAGTGGATTTCTTGAACCAAAAATGTTGTTTTTTCGTGGGTCCAATGTAAACAACACAATAAGAGAAGTGGTAATCCTATAATCTCTGTGCATTGCATGAAGTTAGTTTTCTTTATATTTGTTTCAAACTTGGTTTACAGTGATTGCGCGAAAAATTGTAAGCTCCGTGTTTTTTAAAGAAACATGACATCCACACCGCGACTTTCGGTTGATTCTGATGCCATTCTTCGGAGAATTATGGCTTCATACAGCACCGTGTTGTTATTATTGTGTGTGTGTGTGTGTGTGTGGAGGACACTGTAAGATATACTTTACTTGTAGAAGTTGGTCTTTCTTTGCAAGAATTGAAAGATGCTACGTATTTGGAGAGTAATATCATAATTTCAAGACAAGAACTGTGTCGCGTTTTGAGAACTGTTATCAGAAGATGCAAGACTTTAAAAGCTGGAGGTTGGTACTTCAAAACTCTCATATTAAATTGAAATGTAAGCGAGAAATGGTTTATAAATTTCCAGCGGATGCAAGTTTCATACGCGATAAAGATTCCTGTACAGGGTTCCGTGAATCGTAATTCAATGTTCATAAAAATCCAACCAGATGCAACAGTATGCAGATATTTATTTACTGCAAAGTCACTCTACATGCTTCGGGTGTCACAGTACCCATCATCAGGAGTACTAAAAACTGTAACCGCAGCCTCCGGTACAGGTCATAATACTGGTACAGCTACTTCCCTCCAACGTGGCAAGATCAGGCCACGTTAGAGGAAAGTAGCTGTACCGATATTATGACCTGTACCGGAGGCTGCGGTTACAGTTTTTAGTACTCCTGATGATGGGTACTGTGACACCCGAAACATGTAGAGTGACTTTGCAGTAAATAAATATCTGCATACTGTTGCATCTGGTTGGATTT